>Ga0210059_1000256_pt1 | contig 59768 bp, 39 predicted proteins | sample Ectturendosymbi2_FD_188042 | JGI IMG/M metagenome (GOLD analysis project Ga0210059, IMG submission 188042) | Ecteinascidia turbinata endosymbiont from Florida, USA - Sample 2 (SPAdes) (version 2) | ecosystem: Host-associated > Tunicates > Ascidians > Unclassified | place: Key West, Florida... | reverse complement strand
AAACTGTCAAGTGATGGTTTTAGCTGCTGCAAAATTTTATTTTCAACAGCAAGTAACTGCTGGAGCTGCCTGTTCGGCTGCTTCAAAAACATTCGCACTTAGCGATTAGCCCTGCTTCACAAACATTCGCACTTGGCAATGCGCGCTGCTTCACAAACATTCGCACTTGTCAGATTTCAAATGACCCGTTAGTGTAAAGCATTTCTGAACGCATGCCAGTGTGATGTGGACAAAAATTAGTGTGAGTTGGAACATCATGTAGAGAGTTGACGGTTTTAGCTGCAGCAAAATTGTTTTATTTTCAACAGCAAGTAACTGCTGGAGCTGCCTGTTAGGCTGCTAAACAAACATTCGTACTTGGCAGTCTTCAAATGGCCCGTAAGCGCAAAGCCTTTGTAATGCAGGAAGGGCATCGCGAAGAATAACACCCGTTGATTTGCGAAAAAGCAGTAATTCAGTGATCGCGGCTTGTGATCTTTTTGCTGTTTCCCAACAATACATATCAATGGAGATTTAGAGTTCAACAGAGGACAATAAAAGATCCTGCCAAGAATAGCTCACATTGCACCCTTGCCGCTCGTTCTTTGCCATCGCAACAACGCCAAGTACCTGAACGTGCGTGCATAACTTTGTCACAAATCTCAAACCATATTTACGACCAGCTGATAAAAATGTTGGAGTTTTTTTCCTCTCGTTTCATGCACTACAACCTTGACATGCGGCCACTACAAGGTAATCACATGTTCTGTGATGTTCACATTTTTTCTGCAACAACAACCACAACACCAGAAGCGTTACGTTTCAGCATCCAAGAGCTGGCTATTGTCAAATGCTCAGGACAAGTGCAAGTAAAATTTTGCGTTGTTTTTTTTGTGCAAAGAAAATTTTGTGTGGCTTTTTCATTCGAAAATAAATTTTCGTGTTTTTTTGTGGTATAACGTGTGTAATAATTTTTTTTTCGGAGTTCAGTTAGTGCAACGAAAATATCTATGAAGGTTTTACGTACGGAAACGAAATAGTGCTGTCCGTTTCAGTCAAATCGAAACCAAACTGAGTTATTCAGCGATCGGCAAAGCACAGCTGAACGCATGTGCGTTTTCGGACGGAGTCGACAAGCAGAAATGTTGTCTAGGACCAGGTGATATAAAAACTGTCATAACTTTTCTTCTCTACAATTTGTTAATTCCAAACTTGGCAGGATGCTTTGCAACAGCTATAGCAACCGTTTCTGTGAATTTTACATTTTTCCCATTGTTGGAATAGGCGCAATAGACTTTCAAAGTAAAAAAACAGGCAATCCACCCTTGTTTTCGGGTGTTTTTTCTCTCTAAAAGAAGTGGAAAATTTTTTTTATTTCGATTTTCATAAACTACGCAATATGACTAACGTTTTTGTGAAGAATTTGTGTTTCTATCGTGCAAGGTTTTCCATCCAGAGACTTTTTAAAACAACGCCTTGCCCACTCAAGCGCCAGCACGAAAACCATACCGGCGTTCTAGCATTAGACAGCAGCCACGAATATTCCATGGACCGGCGGTCAAGTAGTTAAAATTCTGGAGTTGTGATTGACTTGAGCATTTTCACAAGGGTGCATTATTCATAAAACAGTGCAAAGTTGAAAGTGAAGTTGCAAAAACTGCATCAAGGGAAAGTTTTGTAGTGATACTGTATGCATGCTGTGCCTAGTGTGAAGGTGTTGTCTTACATCAAGATGAAAACGAATGATTTAAACTGCTGCAAAGCAAGCATAAGAAGTATTTTTTAGATGGCATGATACCCTGCTTTAAATGCATTCGCAGTACAACAAACTCGGCCTAATAAAGCATAATACCTGCCCAAATTAACATTGTTAAAAAATTAATTGAAAAATCAGTTTTATGATGATCTACTTGAGGTTGTTCGCTTCAAGGAGGTAAGAATTCTCTTTTAACAGAAAAAAGTTATACAAGTTGGAATTACACTTTAAGCAAAACTATCAAGCAATATGCATATATGTTACTGTAGAATTTGGAGCTTTGCAGAGAGTCAAGACGGACTCGGATTTGAGTTTTTGCGTGAGTTCCGCAGGAGCGGATGCAGCAGTGGTGTAGGAGGCGGGAGGTGGAGGCGCACCCCTAAAGTCTTGATTTGTCAAAAATCTGGGCAAAATGCCTAAAAACCTGGGCAAAATCTTTGAAAGTCTGGGAAAAATCTCTGAAAATCCGGTCAAGTATAACGCCCAACGTTGTTTGACGTGAAAAAATGGCGCCCAAAGTTTGCAGACAAACACATGAAGCTCATTTTTTGGAGGTCACACCAAAAAAGGTCTTCATGATCTTTGTGGAAGCAAATTTGTAGGCAAAAGTCGCACAAAAACTTTTCGGACAAGTTTGGGGAAATTCGGGCAAAAATCTTTCGCAACCCCCAAAATTTTCCTGGTTCTACACCTGTGGGATGCAGAGATACTTTTTGGAGTCGGAGCGGGTGCAGAGTCACAGAAATGAGACTCCGTCCACCTCTGGTGCTCCTTTAGGCCTCGAGTTAGGAACATTGTCGTTGAAGCAGTTCGCTACGTGAACAATGGCTCAGTGTGAGAACACACCGTAACTATTCAGCTTCTCTTTTTTTGCTTATTATGAGCTCATAGCATAGTCTTTTTCACCTCGTTCGAGGCAAAGAGGCTTCCTCCATACCGAGTGCAGGTGCGTCACCAGGTTTGGTTTATGGGGGGGACACGAAACAACGGTGACATCAGGGGTGGATCCAAAGGGGGTGATTGGGGAGATAGCCCTTCCTGAAACCTGCGAAAGTAACTTTATTCATCATGGTTTTGTACAATTCGGAAAACAATATATCAAAACCAATTCCGAATAAGTCTGTCGTCATGTTCGAATTGTCTCGTTGTTCGCGATATAACGCCATGTTTCGTCCACTGTTTTGTCACAGCAGTGCTGTGAAGTGTAGTTCATCTCTCATACAGTAGCGAAGCCAATATGAGACTTGACTGCCAAATATTACTGAAACCCCCTCATTAACGTTACTGAAGCTGGCTCCGCCTCTGGGTGGCATTATTAGCGAAAGACTAAAACAAAGTTATTCGTTTTTAACAGGAGGAACTAATTGCAAGCGGGGGAGCACAACGGGCTCCATACTGGCGACGGCCTTTAATTATGACGCCCAGTGCTTTGTTATGGGAATAGATGAGACGATCTCCAAGCTCCTTTGTCATAAGTACTGTAGCATCACATCTGTACTTGGATAGTGCGTGCGGTTGGTGAGGAACAGCAAAATGAGGCATAGTGTGGGCGTAGAATGCGTACTATATCTGTGTTTTTGATGTCTTATGGGCATGGGTGCAATTTCGTTGTAAAATGTGGGGGGACAGGTTGGTGTGAAACCAATATATTACGATACCTAAGAGAAAATATGAGGGGACATGGCATATTATATCCCCACTGTCTGAAAAAGTGGGGGGGACGCGTCCCCCACCTAATTGTGCCCATGCTTATGGGTATTACCCTTCCTTTCTACCGTTTTATTTTCCCACAACACCACATCTATTTCCCTGTTAACAAAAATCCCTTTTCGTTTAAATGTTTCGCTTATTTCAATTGAGTCATATCCTCTTGGGCAATCATAGCACAAATATATAGTTCCAACTCGAATTTCAACGTTGTCTTTGATAAACATTGCCAAACTTATATGGGATGTGCCAGTATCCCAACTGCTCCATTCTAATTAGATGGCTGGTGTTGAATCCAGCATTTGCTTTTTAATAGGAAAACCTCTAACAAGCTATATTAAGCGAAAGAAAGCTTTAGGTGAGTCACTGTGATGGCTTGATACAGTAGCGGATTAAGGACGGTACTGACTAAACAATATTCAGGGGCACCCACCATTTAGGGGCCCCCATTTTGGTGTTTTTGCCCTATCAACGACAGTTTCATATACAGAACATAAAGTATATATATATTTAGAAAGGGCCCCTTTTCGAAGTTTCAGCCAAGTGCCTCATACAACCTTATTCGGCCAATGGCTCGATGTCTATACATTCACAGACAGACAATACGAAGATTGCAGGTTTTATAAGTATGTAAGTTCAACCCCAACAAAAATGACAAGATTGTGTTTTCAACTGAAAGTTGGCACGAATATTTCGAAAAGCGATCGTAATTAGAACAGCAAGACTTAAGCCTAAAATAATTTTCCATGGATTCCTGCCGGCTTATGTTTCGCAACTCTTCAACTACAATTTTTCTATGCATGTGGTCGAATTTGTTGGATAACTAAAGAGAAATTAAGAATGGTGGTGATACTGCGAGCTCAGTGCGCAAAAGCGGTTCTTTGGTTTCATGACGTTTTTACATGAATTAATAATAAGAGCAGTTTCAGCCAAATGCGCAAAAAAGAACAAGCGACCATACCAAGATGCTGGACAACCCTTTGGCTGCCAAAAAGTTGGTCAGGTCTAGCCCGTATGGTACTTTAGTGGTTTGAACTGAGTCAGGCACTAGGTTGTGTTCGAAAGTGGTTGCAACCAGTCCCGTCGCCACGGGGGAATTTAGTGGGTTTAGCCCCCCAAACAAAATTCCAAGCCCCCCCAAACTGAAGAATGAAACACTATAAATCAGTGGAGTTTTGTCAATTTTTAGAATGTCAAGCCCCCCCGCCTAAACGCAAAGGCCCTCCACAGAAACGCAAAGCCCCCCTATTGAAAACTTTCTAGCGACGGTTCTGGTTGCAACATTAATATCATTTACTTCTTATAGGGAAAAACGGTTAAGAAACATACTTAATTTTAAAGTTTTTCATTGAATTTAGTTTCGCAGAAAATTCGAAGAGTAAAAACTCTATGTTTTCTGTAACTATATGGGCTTTGCTTTCATAATTTTGCAATGATTGGACTTGCACGCTGTATATTCACGTATATTTAATCTTCGCAAAGGTGACGCATTCGAATCGATGAGCAAATTTTTTTAACAGCAATCGCTTTCATACGAAAGTTCACATCCTCAATCTTGAAATCTTATCCAAATATAATTTTATTTTTTATTCCACTCCAATATTTGCGGTCTAACCCACGCTGATCCCAGCGCTGCTTTTTAACACGAAACTGTTTTTCTGTAAATTTACTGCGTGCTCATGGTTAAGTCAAGAATTGTCGCAGGTGCTTACTGCTAAATTTTTCTGCAACCTAATCATGCAGAGACACCAGACCTGATTGAAAGGTGGATGAGCGAGACGAATGGCTTCGCGCCATTCTATGCACCTGTCATGGGTATTCATTGAACTAAGCTATGATTGGTTGCTTTTCGGCATTTTCATAAAATTGCCAACACACCAGCACCTTCTCCTGCGCTGTTATATATGCTGTTCAGGGGTTTTAACTTAATAGGGAGGTAAGACGTAGGAACTAGAGAGCACGAACACGAATTCATTTGGAAAACGTATTCATTGGAAAATACAGTAATATAAAAACGTCCTGCTATCTTGCCAGAATTCCTGCTGATCTTTGTTTTATGTCACAATCTGTAATATTGTGTTGATAGCCACTATTTTCCCTCCTATCTACCTCTACAGTTGCTCACCCCACCCCCTGTACATAAGCATGCTTTTCCCCACTGTTTTTTTGTTGTTTTTGTGCTTATTTCACCTGACGTTGATTTGATGCTTTTTATTACTTTTTTGTTTCTTGTAAAACGCCTTCAATTATAATTTGGTTTGTGTTAGCAACAGGGCTGGCTGATAACATGACCCAGGTGATCTTTCGCCAACCCTTTGTGATTCAACAAGTTAGAACACGATTATTAAACAGCGAGACATGAAATTTCTGAGATATTTTTATATTTTCATTGACATGAAATCAACTTGTGATGTTTGATGTTATTGTTTTTCCTCTTGCTGCATTCGTGTTATTTCGTGATTTGAGTCACCAAAATGCATGAATAAACCATACCGAATCGGAGCCAAACCATAGTCAACTTTTGGTTAAGTTGCTATAACTAGGTCTTTTTTGTCTGGCGTGCTTTTGCATTACCACCGTAGCGGCGTTGATGTGCCTAGTGCAGTTTGTGGTTATTTTCCAGCAAAAAAACTTAAAACGAATCGTATCACTAGACTCATATTATTATTGATATGGACCATGAGTCTGACGCAAAATAGATATTAATTGATAAGTTTATGCTGCAAAGCAACTGGACTGACAATGTATGGTTCATTGTGCTGGTTTGATGTGGGAACGGTTTCTCCAGTAGCTCAACTATGTTTTTGCATGTTGGCTAGAATTATCAAACGAAACGCTAAGCACTTGACTAAGAACTTAATGCGAAACTGTTTTACCACCAATAGCAACGTCTTGCTAACAAAAGTGGTTGCGCCGTGTAGTCCATTCAACGACTTTAAGTCTGAATGCTGTCCGTATTTCTAAGGCGTTTTTGCCCTTACGACAAAATCCAGCAGATTCGCAGATATTGCAGTGAGGTCTCAAGTGCAGAACAAGGTATATTAATCATAGTAAGAGAAAGCCAGTCACAACAACAGCATCCTGCTTATCGTACATCATGCAGACGCTGCCAGCTGTAGCAGCTCGCTCACCTCACCCGAGCGGATGTTCGCTCGGGCCGTGACGTATTGCGTCATAAACAACGCCGCTTTCACTCGCTGGCGAACAAAGAATCGATGGTACCGTTGTCAGCGGTTGCGGAGAAGGGTTTGCGTTCGCAAAGAAACAATCGCAGAGCAGCTGACCACATTGTATTTGCTGCGATCCGTTTGTCTGTCTTATGTGACTTAGATTTTTGTGAGTTGCGAGTTTTAGCCAAGCAGATTCTTCGGGCTGTGCTTTACTGCAGTGAAGTTATCGGATGTTGCTGAAGCGAAAAATGTCGACGTATGCAAGCAGAGTTACTGCTTTTTATCAAAGATGAATAGCTGGTTACCAAACTGTTTCAGACAGCAAGTGTAATTGTCAAAGCCTGTCTCTAACTAGCTTGTTTGCTGTTACTTTCATCAGTACGCGGTTACGGTACCATGGAGAATAACTGCCCTTGACCCTCGTCGGTGGTCTTGTTTTTCGGGCCTGTATGACGTGTATTCCCTCGGGCAGAAAACTGGACAAACAGCGCGAGTCGGAGGTTTTTGTTGTGAATTTCGCGTCCGACGGAATTGGCTTGATTTTTCGCTTAAATTGAAATGCTGTCGATTTCAGCAGAAACTTTTCTTAAAAAAGCTAAGAATTTCCTAATACATTTTTAACACTGCGCCAGTGGTTAAAAGTGACGATTGATATAATTTATTTAGCAGCAGTACTTGCTGCAAACAAATGTTGGTACAATTTAGTGTTTGAAAAAATTGTAAGTTTGAAAATATCATTTATTGCGCAAAAGTACAATGCTACACCCGCATTGCCATATTTTGAAAGGGAGCCTCCCATTTGCGCAAAAACTTGGTGATGCGAAAAGTTGTCATCCCAACACAATCTTGCAGTTTTGCTTAAAGCTTACAAGGGTCTGCATTTTGCTTCTGTTAACGGTTTCTGTTGATTTTCGTAAAGATGGCACACGGTTTTATACAGGGGGAAAGGAAGAAAAATTAGCACCGGCCGTGCGTTTTTCAAACTATTACAAAAAAATTATCATCACAATGCCGAAAATAATCCCGACTGTTTGTGTTGAATATGGCATAACGAACAAGCAACCGCTGGCAGTTTTCTTGGCTTTCAAACGAAGGGTGCAGGTGGTGATTAATAGTACACCGCCTGGTAGGGTAGATTAGTTCCTTGAGAGCTTATGCGACGTAGGCCACACTTTTGCATGTGTGTGATATTGATTTTACATTATTCATGTTGGTAGCTGCATCCCCGCCTTGAACTCGCGCTTAAACATTTTCGTTCTTCAGATGTTGCTCTTTCATCGGCCACAAGCATTGACTACGTTTATATGCACAGTCAAAACAATTCACATTTCTAAATAAAACCAATGAACTTCAGTCAGTGCCTTTGCCTAAAGTTTATGTCTTAAACTGTTAACCGCTATATGTTCTGGAATGGATCAACATCAAATATGCCAGTCAACCAGTGTTAATTTGCGCAGTTGCATTGCAGTCCATGCTGCATCAACCCGTATTTTGCCATATACTTGTCAAATTCTCGCCAAAGGTCATTGGCATACCCTTTAGTTATATGCATGAGCTAGCAAAATTCAACACGTCCCACAATTTTTGAGAAACAATCAATGGTTTTTGAAAATCGCTATCCGCCCTTCAAAATTTAGCCAATTTGTAATAATTGTGCTATGCTAGTTCTTACGTGTTATGCTAGTTCTTCCTTTTTCTACTTTTTTAGGCCTGCTCGCTTGCCATTAAATAATTGCGTCGTTTTACATTGTTTTTCGCTTCCTACCAAAACTTGCGCTCTAATTCTCAATGGAAATTCCCAGTAAGATTTACTTGATCCTTTACGTCTTACGTGGCAGATTAAGCTAATTCCTGGTCATACTGTTTTTGTCAGCATAGCAATAGACGCAATTCCAATCCTTCCAAAAGAGCAGTTACGCAATATTCCGCTGAACACACAACATTTTCGCAACAGCACGCACATAGCATAGTGTCTAGGAAATGTTGACTGAGAGCGTGCAGTTGCCGGTAGCGTCGCGTCAGCCCTGCATTTAACAACTAAGCCTCGTGACTGCTGGCTACACAATGGGAATGCTGTCGTGAAAAATTTACGAGCGAATTCGACCTGAGTTTTTGAACTTGAATGGTGCTGCTGTGACTTGTATTAGAACAGAGCATCGTGCCTCTGCTTGTTATTCGGAATTCAGCCAAACCTACCCGTTAGCGGATAGTAGGTGCAAGCAGAAGTTGCAGAACTATCGCTTTGCGGTTTACTACGTTTTTGGAAAGCAAGTTCAAAATTTCCACTTTGCTTCCTTGTTGGTGAACTTACTCAAAATTTAGCTTCATCTGATGAAAAAGAGGGAGGTTAGATAACCTTAGCAATGCAAGTCCGAGTAACTAAAGTTTATTGAATATGGTGTTTTCAGGAAAGCGGAGGTTCTTTGTTAGACTTTTTTCTCTGCTGCCTTGGGGTCCAGACGTCGCTCTGCTTTGCAGATAAAGCAAGTGCCAGTCGGTCTTCGGACTTTTCTTTTGCAAGGAACTCAACTGCCCAGAAATGACTGTGACGTACACGCATAAAGTGGCCAACGCAAGACTAGGAGGATTTTCAAGCTTACTTGTACGATGGAAAGGCAGCGTGTACAAATTATTTTACAAGTAAGTTTGCATAGTAGATCTGAGTAGAGTTAAGAAAAATTCTGTTTCCTGTAAAGCAGTAAAAAGGTTTTCTTTTCTGAGATTTTCCCGCCGTACTGTTGTTCAAATGCTGCTGCATTTGATTTTGCCACTTCACATCCGTATTTTTGTTACGTCACATCCGTAACGTTACTGCTGCTGTATGTTTCCAACGCCTAGAAGAAATTTTCATGAAGACCCACCGCAATATTATTCAAGTGCAGCGGTGTTGTTGCAGTTTTGAAGTTAACTTTTAAACGAGTTGTAAGTCTAGGTTTTCGATGCCCGGCAGCAACATTATATGTTCACATATTTCAAGCAGTTAGTGTGTTAAACATGTTTAAATCAACCACGTCTTTCAAGCAAAATTTCGTTTTTCGTAATACATTCATGGCTGTCAAGGTTATCAACGTAAACGAACAAAACGTGGAATTTGTGTGCGTGCGTCCGAAGCTCTACGAGAGAGGAGGATTGCTTTGCGAATTTCCAAAACTGTCCCGGGAAAGGGTTAGGATTACGGAGTTGCCCAGTGATCAATAGACCACACTTCGCGTCCCCTAGAGCAGGGATTCTCAAACGTTTGGTGTTATGGAACCCATGAAGAGATTGACCATAATTTACGGAGCCCCACAATAAATTTTATTAATGCCGTTATTGCTTCTTTGGACAGTTCGCGGAGCCCCGAGGTTTCTCTCGCGGAGCCCTGGGGCTCCGTACGGAGCACTTTGAGAACCTATGCCCTAGTTAGAGAGTTACGCGAAAAAGCCTAGCCAAAAGTTTAGAGCCATGATCGAGTGGAGAAATATTTCCCACCAGCTCATCAATTCTCCATACCAAGACTGCTTGGTTTACGTCGCTGAAGAGATCAGTATATTTTTTAAAAGTGACAATTTAATCCATAGCTGGATCCCTTTCAGGCGTCACCGCTCCGGACTAGATTGGACCTGGACAAGCCCGCAACCAGGGGACAAACCGAGCAATTGCCCCTCGGTACCAATAACTTTTTTAATTGATAGGTAAAGCAACAAGTTACAATCGTTTTGACCATGCCTTAAAAATTTCAACTGTTTGCGTCCCTGGACCTAGAAATAGTGACAGTTAAAGGGTATTCTGGTTTTCATAAACGAAAGAAATCCCCACTTGTAGTCCTGTTACCCCATTACCGGTTGCAGTTTAGCGCCACGCTCAGAGCATGTGCAGATTAATATGTTGCGCTATTCCTCTTGCAGAGAATTTTTGATCTACACATCCCTCTACAGTTTGATATCTGTGATCTACCGGTTTTCCTTGCACGGAGAGCAGAAAAAGACTTTTGAGAAGCTGTGTCTTCAGTTCAATCATTACACAGACCTTGTACCAATCAGCTTTGTCCTTGGTAGGTATTGCCCGCTTTGCTTTGCTAATACGTAAACAACTACAGGGGTTTCTCATGTTTAACATTTCTTAGGCTGAGAACTATTTTCCGAACGTAAACAAGTGCGGTCTTTACTCTTTGCTTGGTTAAAATATAGTCAAGGTCTTGAACTTATTTTTAGGGAAAACGATGCCCATACGACAATTTGCAGAATGATTATTGCTTACTATTATGGGATGTGCGTTGGTGTTTCAGAATTGGCTGCAACAACAAAATTAAAAAAATTAATTGAAGCACAGTGGTTGCACAAGGGATGATATGATTTCATTCGTTCAACTTTCATTTTTACGGTGGGCGGTGGTTCTCACCTTGTTGATGGTTGGCACGCAGGCTTCGCCCGCCTTTTTCGTATATCTCAGTGGTGTCGGAATTGCAAAATCGATATTTTCGTTGAGTGACCGTCATCGGTCAAGCGTTACGTTCTTTCCAGGCGAAAGCGGATCGAAAACCAGCTGTGGCCGGCGCGAGTAGGAATTCTTGTTGCTTTTCCTGAACGAGGGAGATAACGCAATTACGGGCGCTCTCGCCCGCTGAGTAATCTACTGCGGTCGCGTTTCTTCCTAATCGCAAATAGGCCTAGTGAATGACGTGTTATGTGCTGGTTGTCGTCTGCTTGCGGCGCTCCTCAGACGATACCAGGTTGTGCAAACGTTTGACGATAAAGTTGAATACTATCAAGGCGAGAAACCCTAACCGGATAACAGCGGGAAAACGTTCACAGTAAACACAGAACAAGTTATTGCTGCGTGTTATACTGAGTCAGCCTAACACAGTGACGAAACACTCTTAGATATTTGTTTACACTGAGTTAACAACTATATGAGAAACAAAGTTCTCCCGTCGGTTCAACTTCTTCGTTTCAACAGGCGCAATGCAATAGTGTTAGCTTTTGGATGAAAATCTTTTGCTCAGCGCTATTGCGCTGAAGACTGCAGCCACGCCACGTGAGTTAATATGGGAAAAGTAATTCACAAGTGTGCGCAGCATGTCTACCATATTTTCGTTTAAATATGTCCTTGTTTTCCAAGTGTTAACATGAGAAAAACAGATTTAGCAAAAATGTTGAGGATTTAATCAAGGCATTACTATACAGCAAACTTTCCTAAAACTACGCCATCCTAGTCATCCTGTCGAATGTTTCACAGGATTCTACAACTTCTATCTTCACCAAGTCCGTTGAACACTTTCTCGGGGATTTTCAGCATACGCTACGCTTGTTATCCATCCGATACTGTCCGTGCCTTCAAAACAAGGTCGTTCTGCCACGCAGGTCTTTACAGACCTTGTAAAGACGTTTGAAACATAGCTATGACATAAATGATCGGGCTAAGGGAAGCTTTCACCTGCTTCGGGTGGTACTCGTGAGAAATTAATTACCCCTCTAAATCTCTTAATATTGGTACTGCACTATTTAATGCGGAATTCAGAAGCTGTAACTGTAAATATTTGAAAAAGGCCGTGACGCACCCCTGCAGTCGCTTTCGTGGCGCACCTCTGCAGTCGCAAGTTCAACGTCTTACTAATAATCTTGCACAGCCCGGCTGTAAATATCTCGCACGAGGTCAAGTTGGTCAACCATAGCAAAGACATGCGATAAATATTTTCTTAAAATTCATAAAGAAAACGTAGCCAAGTTTTTTTTATGAAAGGTCGACACGCAAGCGTGCATGTTGATAGTGAAATGATTATTATCAAGCCCCACGTATGAGTAACTTAGAATTGATGTACAGATCAGTGCAACGCAAAGATGGCCGAACACGACCAGTTTCCTTTTAGACGTACTGTCCCGCCATTGCACTCGCAAGCGTGAACAACAAACTACTCGTATGTTAACAAAGCGCGTAAGTGTCAAGTAGCAGTGTACATAACGTTCTTCGGTATCATAGATCTGCCATATCTTACATCACCCGGTCAATATTTGAGCGAGGTTTTCGTGCCACTACTACACAGAACATGCAACTATTGACTGGGCTTGACCTTAAGTCTTGGGAGAAACCCTGTGCTTTCATCGCAATCGGACGCATCCTTTACGCAGCTGGAGCCCATGCCAGTGCAAAAACAGGAAGCTGGTCGAGTGGAGAGTATTTTTATGACTGGTCATAAGATTCACTGACAACCTTTCGACAGCATATACAATGTATTGCACGATTGATATCGTGTAAATGCTTTGCGTGTTCGTGCGATCAAACGAATAACTAGAACCGCTTGTTTCGTATAACATGACCGATATTTCAAATACTTTTGAACATGAGCTCAACACACGCGCCTAATTGCGTATTTCTTGGTGTTCCTAGATAAGGGCTGAATGTACATTACGAGGATTAGATATTTGCGTAGAAAAGAAGCTGCCAGGAATTTCAGTGTATATTGCGAAATTCTACTAGCATTTCACGTGTTTGTCAGGTTTTTATGTCTCAATTGTGGTTGGTCGCTGGTGGTCGCAGTTCGAAATGCTCCCGTTTCCCGATCGAGTGATGATGATCGTGGGAGCCAATGTCCACGGTACTGACGATAGAGGGAGACTTATCAGAAGAACGCTGTTGCGCTACCTCAACTTGGCTCAGGTTGGTTAACTCATTTGGCAAAACTTGTTTTAGTGACCTTGGAAAACAATCTAAAAATAGTACGAAGAGGAAGGATTTCTATTGTGAACAATACGAAGTTAAAAATTTCAATCTCGTTTATTCTGCAGAAGCAAGAAAATTGGTGTTCGTATTTTTAAATGAATGTTTCAAAATTTTTGTTCTAAGTAACGCTTTATTGGTAAAGTTATGTTGCAAACTGCCACACTTTGGACTTACCTGTAGATTTGTGTTGTTACATACTTTGATTTTGATTTGTCGTCGTTCTCCCATTTGCGTCTTTTATCGCTGTGAGACACGTTGGTACTTTTTAAACTTTATCTGAAAGATCACAAACGAGTTCTTACGCATTAACATTCCCGTATTGCACACGTTGTTGTTTTATTGGCGAGGTCCTTTGCTTTTCTTGTCAGTTAGGGAGTGCCGTTTCTGCTTCTGCCACAGCTAAAGGATAGCGTTTTGGGAGCAGTAAAGTAAATTTGTCTAATGAACGAAATACTACAAAATACTCCTGAAAGATGCTTGGCATTATTTCTGTATATTTAAGAAAACTTATATGATTTCCGAATGATTGTTCAATTTTTATATTGATTTATCCAAGCACTTCTTTAATAAATCTCTCAAATTCGTGTGAGAAATAAACCGACCGTGGATATTTGAAGCTTCGCTTCCGTTCATCGTGAAAATGTATTTTTTTGAAATCCTTTCTTAATATGTCATGCAGCTTTGACTACGCTACTTTTCACGCAGCTTTAACTGCGTTTTAACTAATTTTAAATGTTTTTAACTAGCTTAACTTTTTCCTAACTAGCTTAACTATTTTATAACTAGTTCTAACTATTGTTTTGACTAGCTTTATAAAAACTCTTTGCTTCAGATTTGTGGTATTACTGTTTGGTAGCCATTTAGTCACCCCTCTCTGAGTTAGCTGCGTACTTTGCAATTTTGAAGCTGAGACCTCATGTTCCAAGACCTGAAACTCGTCTAAACACTAAGAGCAAAATTTAATCGAAAATCAAGACGAGACGGAGAATTAAAGCAAACGTACGCCTACTTCCACTGCTTCAGAAAAATTTACGTGATTGTGATGTTTTTTGCCCTCCAGGACAAGACTTGTCCTGTTTGAGTCTGATAATCACCAAACAAGTCTCGAGACCAAAACAACACCGGTACGTTAGTTCCCGTTTATTCAAATTTTTTGGTGATCGGCATCAACACAATTGTTGAATGTTACAGATCTATTCTATTTAGGTCAGGGGTTCCAAACCTTTCTCTTACCATGTACCCCTTCAGCATTCCGACAGATGAGAATGTACCCCTACAGCATTTTAACAGATCAGCATGTACCCCTTCAGCATTTCGACAGATGAACATGTACCCCTAAAATTTCTTATGACAAAAGATTTCATCATGGTTATTATTAGATATATTCAACAATAAGCATACAATGACTTTTGAAAATAGTATCAACTGACATATGCATAAATATTTGGAAACAAATAATACGTGAATATATTTTTATCTCCTATTGCTAACCTTAAAGGTACCACTTCGGATAGGCAAATGTACCCCTGGGGGTACGTGTACCCCAGGTTGGGAACCCCTGATTTAGGTCAACTACTCTTCAAACCCGAACAACCTTGATAAATATATGAATTTTGTAGTATCATCGGTATGTTTTGAGACGTTAAAATAGCACCCACATTGTTTAAAGCTATGGGCGATTTCATCACTGAATATAAATATGCATCCCACCGAACCGCATAGCATCTTAAAAATGTTTGTTTGACAGAGCTCGAGCGAAGCGCTTTTAGATTTTCACGGCTACAATTCTGCTTCCAAAGTCCACGTATTTTGGGGTCAAATTGTGACGTTTTTGTTCTTCCTCCCTCTTACCGATTGCACGCAGTGCCGACTTGAGGCAAATCATGATGAAGCTGTCCGCGCTGATTTCCTTTCTACGCTAACCTGGTCAGGGTGAATCAATCACGACCGGATGCTGACGATATGCTGAACTATCTGACCCCGTCGCGCATATTAGATTTCTTAATTAAAGGTTGGCGAAGGTCGAATTAAAATAAAATTAGAATTGCTCTAAATACAAACAGCTTTCGGTGTATACTGCTGTAACACATGGCGCTGCAGTTATTTACCCTTGTAAAATAGTTCAGGACAGGTGTTGCTCGATTTCGTAAATTGCCCGTTGCTGGTCACTTGACAAAATAGGACCTAAATCCTAATATTTTTACTTACTGCGTTTTTGTTGTAAATGCAATCAACAAAGCTACTCAGTTATTACTCGAGCAACTAGTCTCCACAAAAGCGACCCAAATGAGTCTATCTGCAAATTCTTTGATAGGAATATCCTAATAGATTTTAATATCTAAATGAATAAGATTTCAGGACAGAGGATGCGTAGTGTTACGCGAAATCGATATTCTTTAAAAATTTTTGCAGATAAATTCACTTATGTCGCTTTTGTGGAGTCTTTAGTTACTTGAATGCAGATATCTGCAAGTTTGAATCATTGCAAAGTGAAGAAAACAGAGCCCAGTCGGATCATTCTTCGAAAACTTGCAGCAAACCTAAAGCTTTTTAATTGCAAAACTTTTAATTGCATTTGTTAATCGTTTAGCAAAGTCGTGAGGTAGCATTTTGCGTACAGAAGCTTACTTAATTTTTAATCTTAGGTATTCTGTAAGTAGTGGTCGTTTTCCCTCTTTTAGGAAAAACATCTGGCATAAACGTATCGTATAAAACTTAAATGTTGCTCATATTATCTGAAGCAGCTGAAATACTGTTGTTCATATCGTTATATCTGCAAACGTTTCCGTTAGATGGCTTTTCTGTTTTTCTGTCGAGAAAGAACCAGGGTAGGATCCAGCTAGGGGGGCGATTTCAGTAATGTTTTGTAGTCAAGTCTCATAACGGATTCGCTACTGTAAGAGAGACGAAATATGCTTCACAACACTGCTGTGACAAAACAAAGGACGACGAAATCGCTTTGTATCGCGAATACTGCTTTCCAAATTGTACAAAATAATGGTGAATAAAGTTATTTGCGTAGGATTTTTGGGGGGCGATAGCCCCAATCGCCCCCCTGTATCCACCCCTGGAAATAGCATGTTTTTGACAGACTCTCAGGTAATGTTGGCTGTGATGTGTCCGACTAGCTCATGGTATTTGCGAAGAAAGCGCTCGGTTTCAACCAATGCGTTTTTGCAACAACAGAGAGCTGGTCCCCGCGACCGTCAAATCTGTGCCTGATTCTGCTGCAGGATGTATCGACGGCCATGGCGCAATGTTTTTCATGATGTCACAGTCTGCCAAGTTGCTAGGGCTCCACGTTAACGCATACATGGTTTCAGGCGTCTTGAAATATGAAAAGCATTGCCGCATATTCAGACCGCACTTGGTGAAGCATCCTGTATGCCTGGTTCAATTTAGTTGCAGGTGGGATGTAACTTTGGACGCAACGTTTTACAAATGCTCGTTTGCACGCAGGTGCTGACTTACCGATGTGTTTCGACTGCAGTTTACAAGAGGTTTCCCACCATGCAACACGTAGTGGCCTCAGGTACGTTAAGGCGTCGTTTTGTAACCTGTGACAGCTACATCGATTCAAAGTGTCGGACGTGCTACCTTCGCGAACCACCGTAACAACTATCTCCCGGTAAGAATCACTGCGGGCAAACAGGCGACCAGTGCATGCGTCGTCTTGTTCTGTGCGTTTGCGTTTACTGTGTTTCTTTCCTGTCTGAGGGCATTTGACGCTCGCATCGTCATTTATGGTTCTCTTCGCTTTTATGTCAGATTGAGTTTCGAAACACTGGCGTGTCACCGTTTGGTTGAGTGCTTGGAAGAGACTGTGACTCCCAGTGTTACGGATTGATTCTAATTCGGCTCACGATGATATCTACTTAGATTATTTATGCATTTACGCCGTGTCAATTTCGCATTTCAAACGCAACTTTCTTTTGAACTTAGAAATGCCCGCTTTTTTTCTCTGACGAAACGCCCAGGCTAAGCGTAGCTGCACCTGTTGCATAAGGCATGTTAAAACCAGTTTTGACAGGTTAGCTCCCGTTCGCGTATGTTTTGGAAAACACCCGTTAACCATGACATAAATTTTTTTTCTTCGCGTGGCTGCTTGCGCTTGACAGTCGCCGGCCAGCGCTGAGAATAGCGCGGTTTGTTGACGTCACAATCCTTTAAATAAGGCAACAAGCTTCGTTTTCCCTAGAAGTCGTACAACAAATATCAATGCCTTTGCAACCAACATGTAAGACCTAAATCAAAAATTTTTTCAATTGTTACAAATGCATTTAAGAGCAGGTACAAACACATGTTTGCTACAATACTATTATACTATTTGACCGGTGTTTACTTGTTCGTCAAGATTCAAAATGCGAACAGTCTCACGATATCTGTAGAAGATGTTGATTTGCGTTTTTTGTAGTATCTGCATGCATGTTAAATAGTAAACCAGGAAACACTAAACTTGAATGTGTGCGATTTACAAGGATAACCTTCGGAAAATAAAAAAAGACTTCAAAACCTTGAAATAACTGAAGTGATTTATCTGTCGAAGATTTTGCTGAATAACGTTGTTTTTCTGTTAAACACATGGTGTTTGTCCAAGCAAAAACTTTCTTACTATACGTTTTTCATGGGTCGATGCTATGTCAACGAAAGGTGTTGAGTTTGCTTTTGAAGCAAAAACGAAATAGCTAACAAGATCAAACTGCATTGTGTAATTTATTATATAATCGTCCTGCTCCAACAGCTCATGCACTGATCTGTTGATTTTTCAGCCGAATTCTTTTGCTTTCGCTTTTTACTAATATCTGAAGAGCGAGCTAATTGAGAAAAAGACAATGCAAGCACTGATTTGTTGGTGCCCATAATGACACGATCAACATTACAGATCGGAATTAATTGCGTGCGCTTGTTTTCACAAAAGAAAAAATGCTTCCTATTACCTCCATAAACACTTGCAACTCAATCTTTGTTTGCAGCGTGCAGCAAACGGATTTAACAATTTATTTGAATGCGGGAAATTAGGGTCGGTCAGATTTATTGGTTGATGTTATGAAACAAATGTTGCATTCGGGTGAACCTAATGTAAGAAAAAACTTTTGTTTCTTCCTTTAATATCTGCCGCTATAAAACCTTCCTGAAACTTCCGTTAACCGTCCACTAGCATTTGTAAATCTCGTGGCGACTGTGCAATTGCACATATTCATCAACTTGTCAGATAAACGTGGTTACGGAATGTTTGCCTCTTTTTTTGCGATTTCCGCTGTTTTCCCGAGAGACTGTTTCATGTCTGATAATGTCTTTTCTGCACAAACTGTAAAAGAAAAACAGGCAGAGTTTTTTTTTTAATATAACTGATACCTACAACTATCTAAAAGATGGTCAAATTGATCTGAACTTTCAGGTGTTGAGCTCTTCTTTAGGTCAGATTCTTAACTCGTGTGCTGGGCGATGGCGTGCTGCTGAAGTCTTTCCGAAACGTGTTGTCGTGTTGTATAAAGATTCCGTGTAACCGAAAACACAGGCAGTTGTGCTACGAAAACGCTTAAAAGACATATACGGCGTTTACGCGAGCATGCACATTACCATGGACTCTGTCTATGGAAAGAAATCCATTCTCAGCAAAGAATCGGACACTTTAAGATCTTACAGAGTATATATTTCGCCTACGATGCAGGCGTCATCAGCTCTTATTCAAATAGAATCTGAACTTCTGAGTGTTTGCCGGTTGCCACCACCTCAACTCTGCGCTGTGTTGAAGGAAAAGCGCCCAGTTTAAGTAGTAGTTAGTCTGCTGATGTTGGTAACTCGTGGACAAAAAAGTGGAAAATGTTTTAATGATTTTTTGCGTTTCAGGTATCATGACTCAACAAGAATACGTGCAGTATGAAAGTGTCAAATCTGTCAATCTCAAGTATTGGGTTCCGCTGATGTGGTTCAGCAATTTGCTTTCCAAAGTTCGCCAGGAAGGTAGAATTTACGACGATATGACATTCAAGCATCTAATGGAGGTAAGACACAGCTACATTGGGTTGATGTCAGTTTTTGTCAATGCAATCGAACCGTTCGGCCTCGAACTGAAAACGGACCGTCAGCTCGGTTGGTAGGAAGACACGTAACTAGTTAGCAAAGGTTTTGAGAATAGGCTCTTGAAAACCCGAATCTTTCTACTGAGCATGAATGACGTATAGAAATTCTTCTTTGCAAAGTGTTAGCAATGTGTACAACACATCAGCCAAACTCACGACCTGATGAGCAATGCTACTGGCCCGCAATATTAAAATTTGAATACTTTGACTTTGTAAATCTCACTCACTTTTAGTAATGTCGTCTGTTGCAAACATAATGCTGCTTTTTACATGTTCCGCCAGCAGATCATGTTTGTCTCTGCGCTGGCATGAGATACATGTCCCATTCTCTTGTGATGTGGCTGAGTTTATTCGAAACAACTTGCAATCTACGTACGCTGCCCATTTTTGGATGTTTTAATCAAAGTTCTCACGTGTCCGTTAGGACATGAGATGCAGTCTTCCGGAAAGCCCGGTGTTCTTGGTCTGCTTTACCATCGAAACGCTTTCGGGGGGTGGTGCGAAGTGTATGCGGCTGAGGCAGACGTTGCTTGTGCCTTAAACTAAATCTCTGCCCAAAAGGCGTTGCTGTGCATGTATTCCTATGCATTTTTCATATGTACCTTATACATCCTATAATACTAATACCTTATACGTAAGGTCTTATATGCGTGCTGAGCTCGGGTGCGCAATGATAAACATGCGCATCGATTTAATATCGTCATACGTGACGCTGTGGGCCAGTTTCTTGCTTAAATTGCATAATAGAGTTGTTTTCCAGTAATGACAAAAACGCTCTCTCTTGTCTCTGCGCGAGAAGTCGTTTGTGTGGGTTTTCATCAAAGAAACTGAATTTCTGGAGGCGATATTTTATCTGGACTCCTCTGTTGTAAGATGCTGTGTTGCGTGGTCTATAACTTCCAAATTTTGTAGCACTGTTTGAACGGTCAGTTGTAAGAAGGCTCGACGTTAGCAGCAGAGTGTCTTATTAAATAAGACTAATGAAAGAATGACATCAAGATAAGTCTGGAAATTCCGCTTGCATTTGTTAGAACCAGCACAAACAACTTTTGAAGGTGCCATGTTTTCGCAGCAACACACTCACCGCGCACTGACCTGTTGCAAATAGCCTTTAACCTGGCTGACGTGCTGCTGCGCGAAACCATAGTTGCATATGGTATTTTTTGAAAAGTATTTCTTAGAGACATTAAAACAGGAATTTCATCAGAGTTATTAGTAATTTTTTTACTGATGAAAAGAGACGCCAGACTGCTGTAGAAAAGCAATAGTTTTTTAAAACAAACTTTTCTTGCTTTTTACCATCCGGCTGTTTGGTGTAAATATGTTGCGTCGTTTATGCTGCAGGAACTGAATCATTTCCGGAATTTCTGCGGCTGGATTGTAAGCTACGACTGGATCAGCGTGCCGTTAGTCTACACTCAAGTAAGAAAGTAATCTGCCTTCGTATTGTGTATAGTCCGATGCTTTGCGCTGGAAGATAAAAATTCACAACACTTAATCCATGCCTATAGTATAGAAAATTTTCTCTGCTGAGGAGAAATATCTTGCACTCAGTAAGCCTGGTAATTACTTTTCAATTTTTTAATTGCCATCGATGTAAGTGCGTTGCAAACTTTAAATATTTTTCGGTCGTTTTCATCGTTATCAAACCCGATCGTGATACATGCTCGAGAAAAGTGGTCTTCAACATACATCGCTGTCCAAACATATACTACTCTAATACCATGAAAATAGACAACTTCATTCATTTTTTAACACTTATTAGAAGGCACACACTATGCATCGTTTTCATCCGCTTCTGCGGTTAAAAAACTCAAAATCTTTGATGTATGTACTTGAATTCTCTGATTAGTGCACCTGGTTTTCCTTTCGTACGGCGAAGATTATTTGTGTTCCAGATAATGGCAATTTACTTCACTGCAAATCATTTAGATTATTATCTTGTTTTGAAAACAATATTGATAGGCTACAGAATGAAGGATTCGGATGTTTTTTTTGACTGACCTGTTCATCATGTAAAACCAAAGAATTGCGAATGGCACATATACTGTAGTGTATAATAAAATCAGCGACCGGCAGTACATGACAGTCTCTGACTGCTAGTTTAGGTAATTACCAGCAACTTTTGAAAGTCAAAGAGATTATTCCAATTAAGCTTTTTTCATTACTAATCCGTTATCAGCGGCAAGTACCTTACATCTACTAACGTGCGATTGTTGGACCTCAACACAAACTTACAAAATGAAGTGCGGAAGATCCACACGTGGTTTATAAAGCTAATGAAGTGTTTTTCGCTACAGTCGCTATAGGTTTCGAGCAGTAAGAGTCAAATCTGTTACAATGTTGAAGTGCAAGTAAGAAATTTATTGTGACAAATGAATTCAGCATAACGCAATAAATCTGCCGCTTACTGTAGAAAGCTAAGAAATCCGTGTAATGTCAGGGCCTTCGGGATGGGAATCGGCAGGAAGGCCAACACAGTAGCAGAATTGTTTTTCAAAAAATGTGGTTGTATTTCTTTTGGGCGATTTGCAAAGCACTTCATTAGCGGAGAATAAATGAATAAATTCTCCCATCAACGAATTTTCCGCCTATAGGTCCTTGGCACATATGTAAAGTGGGTGGAGTAGTGCACACAAACGAATGCGTTGCTGGTGGAAATAAGTTATGCGGCTCATGTTGCCTCCACACTTCAAGCACACTTCTGAGACTTGTCTTACCGGTTCGCGAATCGTGATAAACTTTACAATGCAGTCAACTTGATGAGCGAAGCACTATGTCGCCGACTGTTTTGCAACATCAGGTACAGTTCAAGATCGTCAACAACTTTGCTAATCTTCATCAAACACGCACAATTTCACTTTATTAAGTGGGCCGGTGGTGTAGTATCTCACGGGATGTGCCAATTCGAGTACAAGTGATTGACTGATTGCTTTATCTAAATGCCGCATCTCTTTTTCTGCAGGTGGTAACCGTGGCCGTGTACATGTTCTTCATGTCAACGTTGCTCAGTCGCCAGTATTTGGACGCGAGCCTGAACTATCCAGGTCACGAAGTTGACCTTTACGTCCCAATTTTCACCATTGGGCAGTTCTTTTTTTACATGGGCTGGCTTAAGGTAAGGTGAAAAAAATAAGCCGTCTGCGGCAAAACTATAAATTATTTGCCTTCCGCTGGACTTAAAAGCTCCAAAAATCTGGAGAAAGTAGTTAATTGGAAACGAAAACCGTCGTTTAACTGTGGCGATGTTAAGAGAACTGTTATTTTCAAGGTAATTTCTGTTAGCTGAGCTAAAACGTGCTGCTCTTGATGTTGCCTGCTAACCGATTTTGAAAAGTATATGCAATGTCAAAAATGAGTGCAGCATCAGCTTGCATTTTGGCAAAACCTGTTTTTATATCTGTAATAACGATTCGATTTTTGTGCAATAACGATTGCATTACTGTTTTGAGGATGAAAATATTTGAAAAGTTTCTAACGAACTTGAAAAACTTTCGGATCTTCGGAACCATGCATCAACTACGCAGCCTCTGTCTCGATCGCATTGATGATTGTTGTGCTGACTCTCACGCTGATTGTGCTTTTACAAATGTCATATTGGTTTAGTAAGTCTACAAAGATTTTCACGTGATGCGTTTTATTTTGGTGCTTGATGCGTCAAGCACCAAAATAAAAAATATCACTTTGTCATTGGAGAGGTTGAACTCGCTAAACTCAAATTCAACAAGTGTTCAGATTGTTTGCTGATGACACGAAGAGCATTTTTGCTGAACAAAGCGAAGTCACTATCGTGTCGTCAGCAAAGGGCTGGTCCAAAGGTTAAAACTGTGTATTTTCCTGCACGTGAAAGATTGCGAGTTCTTGAGTGGAAAACTTGACAACGCCAGTGGAAAACTTTGACAAGACAGGGCTGACTTGTGATTTCTGGGACCCGGATTTTGGTCGACTGACCATCTGACATTATTGAGAAACTACCGTTTGATTCTGATTGGCCCCAAACCGGCGTTGCAGGCCAGTAGTGCTATCACCAGCCATGCTGGATGCTTTTCGTCTAGGCAAGCGAGAGGGTCAAACAGATCTTTGAGCACTAATTTTAGAACAAAGGCAATTCACTTTTTGCATTATCTTGCTGAAGAAAGGGTTTAGTTTTGCTTTAAAACCTCGATACTACGTGGTGCCGTGTCTGTTGCTTACTGGTGTGTTTTGGCTCGAAAAATAAATAAAAACTTTGAAATGTGTTGTGGCAGGTTGCTGAGCAACTAATTAACCCTTTCGGTGAAGACGACGACGACTTCGAAGTGAACTTCTGCATCGACAGAAACCTGGAAGTTACAATGATCGTTGCCGACCAGATGTACGGCAAGCACCCGAAACTGGAAAAAGACAAGTTTTGGAATGTGGAGAAACCCGAAATTCCTTATACTGCTGCGGCTGCTAACCACAAAGTTGAGCCATACATGGGCTCAACATTCGATATGAGGTGTGTTGCTTTCCGTCCATGTACAACAGCGGTGAATGCTTACTTGAAACAAACAAATCAAGTTGGGAATTGAGAATATTTTGTACATTTGATCATCACAAATGGTTACCATAAAGCGGCGCTGAAGTTTTAGCGAAATGGCAAGTTTTGTTTTTCCCATGTGGATCAAAGGATACGCATTTTCATGATGTTTATGCATAAGGCCCCTGGAGTGATCAGTGCTACGATTCAGAGAAACGAAATTTTGACGACCGGACAAATCGTCGACAAAACTTCCGTGTCTGACCCAGATTCATGCAGAATCGACAAGCGTTTCAATCATGATTGTAAACCTGTTTATATCCACAAACTGCAACTTCTTTTAACGCTTACCGAATATCAGGAAAAGAAAAGCTTTGTGTTTGATTTCTTGGCTTGCTACTGCACTGGAAAAGGAAAAAATTCGTTGCGAACACTCCCATTATCACAGGACCAGAGGCTACGGGTGCGATTGACGATGAGTCGCGCCGTAACCAAACTCTTATGAAAGCGTGTTCGTTTTAGGCTTATCTTGTGCAAGTCATCTTATGGGGTCCACGTTTTGCATGAGCACGGTGGGATAATTTTCCTGGGGTTGAAACATGTGGATTATCTGGTGAACTTTTTTGATGGACGTTTTCAGTTGAATTTATAAACCTATCAACGATGTGAAGTTCAAAATTAAAAAATTCCCTTTGAAAATAAAATAGTTTCTTTGCCTTGGCTTAGCGTCGAAAGGTTGTTTTAAATAATGCACAGGCAATTTTTTTCAATGCCGGTGGTGGCAACCTGACCAACATTTTTCAAAGAAGGTTGGTAAGACCGTGGTTTGTTCCAGTGCATTGGTTTTATCCTGTTGCAGCTGACTGTGGACAACCAAAGCGTGTTTTTTCAGAGTGGACAGCGACGAACTGCAAAGTGCACGGAACTTCAGCAGTAGCGCAAGGCTGACGACTGTTAGTGAACATTCCAACGAGATCCTGGTGAGTAAGGAAGACGGAATAGTCGCATTGGGAAAGATGTTGCTCACGCCAGGTATTTAGTAAATTGTTGGGTTTTCTAAAGAATTGCAAAAACAAACACCCAACCTGTCGGAAATGCTTTGAAGAACTTTGAAATATTTTCAGTGGAAAATGGTGAATTGTCGCGTCTTTCGTTCAGGTAGCGCAAACCAGTGGCAACAAAGCACCATCTCTTTGTAAAGTCTCGATTTGCTTCAGAAAACCCTTGCTGGTACTTTCGCACAAGGGGACTGTTCATTAAGCCATAAGTTTTGAAATGGAATTGTTGGTCATCGTTTCGTCATGCAGGATCAGAAGAGTGGTCCGGTTATAAAGATCACCGATTCCAGACGAAATGCTACTCCCATTTTGCGAATAACCGATCATTCGGTTCGAAACGCTTCCAGAAACCCTGCTGGAGTCACGGATAAGATTCGACTTCTCGACGACGAGCGCGGCGACATGTCTTCGGATAGTGACAACGATATGACACCCATGGTCTCGCCGGTAAGTGGGGTCATTGCTTGCACGTTTTACTGGCTTTGTGTTTTTGCAGGAATTTTTTGCTCTTACGTTTTACGAATAGTTAGGGGCTGCTTTCAAATGTGCACCGTATAGCCTTCTGTATGGCCACATGCGGGATTAGGATCATGCATTTCACAATTCAAGAAGCGCGTAAGCCACAACGCATAATTTTGAAATGTTGGAGATAACCTTTGGGAGGAAGGGGGAAGCGGACCAGTGGAATGTACATTGGAATGTTTAATTGAAAATGATGAAGTAAACAAACCGCGTTTTGGTGAAGAGGAGCCATGGAAGCAATGGTTGTTTGGGGTGTGAAGTGCCTTAAATTGTCTCTGTGCATGTCAATGGACCTGTGCCAAAATAGTTTTGAACGTGTTGTAAACAGACCGTTTTGGTACATCAAGCACTTCTAGTTAACGTTTCCAGACGTCCTTGAGCGCCTAGGACTTTCCTTGAATTTGTTATCAAAACTGGTTTTGTCCTTGATCCTTGAAAAAACATTTTGTTGACCTTGAATATTTTCCGGCGGCCTTGAAAGTTCTTGAACAGTTGTGAAATTGTTCATTATTGAACTATTCATTACATTGAACATTCAAGAATCAAGACTAAACAATTTGATTGAACATAATAACGTGTAGATTTGTTCCACTTTAAACAGTTGTGCAGTAAAAAGTTCCCGTTGTTACTCAACAATGTTTGTTTGAAAAAATGTGCTACACCACTATATCTAAAAATTGTTCAAAGTAGGCATGAAGTAAAATTTCAATAATCACAAAACGATAAAATGTCCTTGAAAAATTTCAAGTGATGTGACAACCCTACTTCTAGTAAAGCACCACTCCCTTTTAGTATCAAAAAGCTTGTTGTGGGACCTGATGCACTTTCTGTTTTCCAGCGTATGCGGTTGGCCCAGGAACTTTCTCACGACTCCAACCAAGCAGCAGATGATGACGCAAGCATGGCGTCTGACACGGCTGTTGACGTGGACGACGAAGCTGCAGAAGGTGGCGATGAGAAGGAAAACGACGACGACGACGATGAGAAAGACGTTTCCGGTTTATTGCAAGCGTTGGAAGAAAGTGCAAAACTTTTTGTGCCTGAAACAGGCAGTCTGGGGAAGAAAGCAAGCGAAGCTATTCCTAGCCCATCACAAATATTTACAAACAGCATAAGAAAATCACCCAAAAAGCGACTTTTCGACGTTACCCCCACTGGCGCCTCTACCTTGCGCTCTTACGGGAATTTCTCTCGATCTCCGTGGGATATTAACAGAAGATATGTTGACGAAGAAAGAAGAAATGCAGAAAAAAGAACTCTCCTGACGGCAAACCGACGAAAGTGAGTGATGTCAGACCTATTTCGAAACCACAAAACCAAAATTTGTGAAATGAATATGGAGCCACTGCCTGTTTACTTTGTTCAGTTTATGGGGTTGCGTTAGGTTCTACTTTGCAATTTCAGTTGAATAAATCACGGCCGGGTGCCAAGACGTTTTTTTCCGCGGTTGCTGTCGATGTAGGTGCAATAAACCGTGATTTTGTGTCTGCACAGGAGAACCCGCAACGCCCTACCGTTTCGCAGACGACGCCCCTACAGGGCAGATTACATTTCGAGGTTGTGGATGCAGCAGCACCGGTTTCGAACCGATTCGAACAGCATTGCGTCGCCGGAAGCAACGTCACTTTACAGCGAAACGGACATTGGATCCGGCCATAATGCAGACTCTCCTTTCGGTTCAATTCTTTCGTGCTCAACATCCATTCCATCGCCAAGACCTTTGCGTTTCGCGTTCAAACCCAAAACACGTAACATTTACGGAGACGATACATCGTTGATTTCATCCATGCCCAGCCCGTCAGGTAATTCTAACGTAGCTTGTGCATCTTTTGTTATTATATTGGAATATATGTTTGTTGATCATTTCTGCACATGTTTTACCATCGTGTGTACCAGCTCTCTGCCAGTGAAAATGCTATGAATAGCATAATACCATTGTCATCGATAACATTCTCAACGAAGTTGGTTTGCTTTTACTTGCGTTTAAGTTTTAGGGTCTAACTCATCAACTAGTTCCTGGCTTCATTGGCGAAACGTACTTGCGGCGGATTCAATCAAATTTACAGGCGTTTTGGTTCCACCAAAGTTTAAATCGCGCCAAGTGTTTTGCTGTCGCTGGGTCAAAATCAAGCAGCAGCAATTTGTTTTCAACAGTTTTTGCATAAAACCACCGAAATTTAAATAGAACGACGAAAAAGAAAGCCGAATGAAGTCAGTGCGTTGCTATGCAATGCAAATGCAAGAGGATGACAATCTTTTTTTGAAGCACCAGCTTTCTAGAATATCGGATGAGGCAGGAAAACTCTCAGGACTATTGTGTGCGTTGGCCAATCAGACGTCTTGTTTACAGGTAACGACGGCGAAACTACTGACGCATTCACTCCCATATTATCTCGATCGTCACGAACTTCCAGACTTGGGTCAGAGAAGAAAGCTTCCCGTTTGCTTCGCGAAGACCAGACCCGAGAGGAGTCTGAAAGTGGAAGAGGAACTGTGGAAAACGCTATGCCGTTCACTGAGGACCTACGTAGGCGTTTGCAAATAATACCGAATGTCAGTGCTTCCCCTTCCATTGATGCAACTTCGATGAAAACCGAACACCCCCTCAAAAAAGAAGTTGAAACTGGTATCGGCGGTAAATTCTACCAAACTAACGTCAAAACCAGGGCACCGCGAAAACAAAGGGCAATGTCCCTCACTGGAGTAACTCTCCTGGCTCAGCCTGACGACGAAAATAAACTGAAAAAGTCTCGAAGGCCTTCAGCTGTTCTAACCGGGACACTTCCCATCAGCTTTTCGCGGACGAAACGACGTAAAACTATAGACGCAAACGAGAAACTCTCGATGGTCGTTCGCGACTGCAACAACAACCGACAAGACGTCGCTTTCTCTCAGTTGCATTCTTCGCCCGGCTCTCGACTGCCGCGAAGCGGAGGAAGCGGCCTGTGGAATGCGCTCAAAGCGTGGAATGCAAAAAGGAAAGAGACTAAAATGAAGCAGAAAGACTTGCAGAAACAACTGAGTTCTTTGAGAGCGATTCAGTCGGAAGGTGACATGCTGGAGTGGTTCGACTCTTGCACGGAGACTCCAGATCATGTAGGGCAGGAGTCTAAAGACACTGGGTTTGTCAGAGTTCCCTCGTCGAACAACAGCTTTAAGGACTCGGGGCTAATGTTAAACTGCGAGTCTAACCAAAGCATTGCGAGCGAAGTGCGATACGCGTCGCACTCTTCGAAGAGTGAAAAAGTCTCGCCAAACAGAACAATATCCGAATCCGAAGAAGGGCGAATTGAGCAAGGTTCTGTTACGTCACAAGCCTCTGGTGAAGTGACGTGGGAAAATGAATGCAGCCCAACCGCTTCTCGAAACCTCAGCCCAACAAACCGTCCATCACGACGTTCTTCCTGGCTGGAAGAGTGCAAGGAAATGTGTCCTGGCTTTGACAAGTTTAATCAAAAAATAGGTGATGATGGCAAAACTGTAACGTGCGTGAAACATACTGTTTCGCCAAGTGAAGGTAGCAAGGAAGGTAACGATGCGTGTCCAGACGGCAATATTTTCGTTGAAGCAGCTCTGTCATTTTCAACCAGTTCAGCACCATGTGACCTCAACGAAGCTTCTGGAATCGCATTTGGCAGCGATCAAACCACTGCGAATTGCGAGTCCAACGTTGCTGAAAGCGATTCCGAATCTGAGGCTGACATTACTGTTGTTGAGGTTGGAGCTCTTCCATCGGAAGACGATGACGCCGAACAAATTCCCCTCGACTGCGCTTCTGCGACCCAGAGCATTGGTTACAAGCGTTCACCGGACCGCGTTTCCCGAAATTCGATATTTTTTGATAAGCCAAACCACGCACTTCCTGGCACCAGTACGTACGGCTTAGATATCATTCCTGAAGGTGCCAGTGACGACGAAAAATCCTCCTCTGCTGCCCATTTATGGGATGTTGAAAAAGCGTCAGAGGAAAATGGCGACGACCCAGATTTTGTTAAGCCCTTAAACAATACCTGTAAAGCAGATGGTGAGACCAGAGGCCCGAACGAAGATAAGCAGACTTCACATTCAAGCCCAGTTATCGAAAATCTCAGGGCTTCACTTGAAGAAAGAAACACGTGCGTTTCCATCCAATCATTCACATCAAATAGTTTACATTCGCCTCAACTTGATCAAGAAATATTGTGAACAACTTTAAGATTAAATTGCATTTCCTGATAATAATTCGCCAATGAAATTTCTCAACGTTGCTGCTTGTAAACGCTCTTTGAAATCATTTTTATTGCATTGGTCCAAAGTAAGCGATAAATTAAGAAAAATTGTTTTCATCGAGTTTTTTTTACAAAAACCTTTTAAAGCAATTTTACGCAACACCGATACGAAGCTTCCACGGTGCATTTTTGCTGATTGTGTCATGCGCGATTTTAAAGGTTGTTTTAACTAAAACATACATTTATTGCGTGTTTTGCGATTTATGTCTTTCGCAGCTTTGGTTGAGTATCCTTACATTATCACAGCGTTTTAATCTGGACAACTATGAAACACAGAACACCCTGCTGCTTCTGGGGTATATGCATGGTAGTCGTGTACATGTGCGCGTTAAACAGGCATTGGTGTTTTCAGTTGTCCAAAGTTGAAAATCTCATTTGCCAACGGAAGCGTAACGAATCACTTCAAGTTCACATGTTGTCAAAATAAAGCCGAAAACGTATCACAAGAACAGAACCTAGGTCGTAGCAAATATGCCTGCTTTAAAACTGGGCATAACCTACACGTTTTTCGGTCCTGCAGAAAAACAGAGGACTAAGGTAAGCTTAACAAAGACAGAACTTGGTTTGCCAGATATGACAATTATTCACACTTGGTCGTACTATTTATCCCAATAACTTCTACGTGACCACAGAACAAAACAGAACCAACTCACTGAAGTGCTGAAAGTGCGCAAGCACGTCGCCAGTGGGGAGACAGCTGGCTTCGGGCCCCCTTTCGATTTTAAAATTTTGATGTACAAGTTGCATTTTTCGGCGTAATTAGGTGACGTATTGATCAAGTTTTTGCAGTTTCGCTAACGGGGTTAACTGGTGATCGGAATTGATAACGACCCTTTTTTGTTTTTATCATTTAGAAGTATTGAAAACAGTCTGGTAATTCGAAGCGCAAGTTTTTTCCGGTCCTCCATCTCCCAGAAGTCCTTGATTCCATCCAACTGTTTGGAATGGATTGAAACTCGGAATTTTTGCGAAATCGTCTGGGGGCGCACCTTAGTATACGTCGCTTCTGCTCGGAGGGTCGTTGATCGCGGCTCCATCCAGTGGTCAGGTTTTAAGATTTGAGGGGGCAAAACATGTTTTTAGAGGGAAAGATTTTTGTTTTTATCAGATGCTTGAAACAAACTGTATAAAAATTGTTCCGGGCACAAAAATTGTGGGGACACTGCCCCCGGTGGGTACCGGCCTGACTCCGTCACTGCAATATGTTTAAAGATGTGAGCCCAGACTTTTATCGATTTGTGCGACGTGTGCTTGATTCCGCTCAGTTGTTTCTTGCTGGGAGTCGCAACTGCTCTGGTTAACTTCCTGTGTGCGTGGCACGTATCCCACATTCGTTTTTTGGTAATAACGCAAAATGGTTCCACTTCTTGCTTGATATTTACGCACTTCTTGCAATGTCTAATCTCTGATGGCAATCAAGTCGATAAGATCATTGATTTGTAAGCAAGCAAAGATACATTTGATTTTATCTTGTTTTTCCACATGTACTGTGATGCAATTTTCGTTTTTGTTTGCGGATAGGTGGTTGTCACTCACCACGTTTCTCTGCGGAAGTCAAGGGCAGACTGTTGTTTCCTCTGCTATTTTTTATTTTTTTCGTACCAACACAACTGCTTAATGTTTTCGTACTGCTTTCAACGAACCAGTTTGCCTTTCTTTTCCGATCAACCTACAACAAGTAGTTGATAACGATCCTACGTTTCATTGTGCAGTTGTTTCACAAATCACTGTACGCCTTTTCTCGTAGCATAGGCTTGCCTTGAAAGATATCACCACATTTTCTGATCGTACTGCGTTTTTCAACGCATATTCCTCAGTATTTTACGACATCCGGATTCTTTAATCAGTGAGCACTGTACATTTGTTGAATTACTTATGTGCTAGTGCGTTGATGTTGTGTGTTTGCTGATCATACGTTGTGATGCTGTGTTTGTGGTTGGATAGTAAAAGATGCCAAATACATTTGTTGTGTGGGAGCAACAGGTTGATTTACATTTACGGGAAAAGCAATCGTTTTTGAATTGATGTAACTGATGCAAGATTTCCGTGGAATAATCCGCGCAGATAGTCGTAAGATATCGTTACTGCAGACCCCCACTTTTTGAATAAACCTTTACAGATTTTTTGGTAAATTTTATAATTCTTCCTATAATATTATCTGAACTTCTAAGGCGGAACTATTTGTTTGCGGCGGTATTTAGGAAGTACGAATTTTGAAAAACATTTTTCCAGTAGCGTGGAAAGGGGGGCCATGAGCCGCGGGCCCCGGTCAGCACTTTTTGGGGGGCGGCACTTTGCTGATTAAAAATTAATTATTGAAAGGAGTTTAAAAGTTCTAGCTTTTCGTTATATTCTAGCTTTTCCTTAGTATATCACTGAGATCGTTATTATTTTAAAATAAATTTTTAAAAGTTAAAAATTTCTAACTCCTTTCAATTACAGTGTTTAGAAGCCTTAGACTGGTAGGCTAGCCTAAAAACACACGAAATGTGGCTGTGAAGTTAGCAAATTGATGAAATGTTTATTCAAAAGTCTGGGTCAAATCCAATGTGCTAAAACTTCAGCGGGCAAAGTATATTGCCCGCTGAAGTCTCCGCTGGAAAGGGGCAACTGGGGGACATGCTCTAGACCTCGCCTCGTGCTCTTTCACATCAACAATTTCTATTATTGTGACTAATGCCCTCTCAAAAATTTCTGCACACGCTATTGAATGGTGGCATCGCAAAAATGCTTCCAATCGGGCCCCGCACTTCCTAATGCCGGCCCTGGTCGGAGGTCAGCGGACCACCAAAATCAGCACCAAGTTGTATTTATTGTTTACAATATTAATCAAGCTATTACTTTTGACCAAAGTTGCACAAACGTTTTGCTATTGCCGGCCGCATTGCCTTTAGTTTCATGAATTACGGCCTCAAGTGAGTTCACGATATTTTTATTTTTTGCGTTGCTTCTGTTTCCACACGTCTATCTGGCCGTCGTTCCTTCTAGGTATCCTCATGCAGTAGACAAAGAATTTTTATTTAATGCAAGGCCCCAATAATTTAGATTTTCAATTATATGTGCACGGCCGTACAAATTTTTATCGGTGGCTGCAGGTTATGCACCCCTGTGTTGCGGCCAGTGGCCCAACTATATGGACAAGTGCGTACGGACTGGAACCAGTGCTTTGTAATAGACTGCTCATTTAGCCATCCGGCTGGGCACAAACCGTTCACATGTTCACACAGCATTTTACGTAACACGTGACTCAATATTCACGCCGTTCGTTGAATGCGTTTTTCTGCTCGCCTTTCTATGCATGTATTTACGATCTCGCGGAACCTTACTTGGCTCTTTTCGTCAGTAGTGCCATGAGCGAGTTGTCGTCTGCCTGATCGATTAACTGTTTTCTGCGATATGTTTGCTGCTGTACAGTCGTAAAAGACAAGTCGCTGTCTGTGTTCATGGTCGATAGATGTTGCCGTTTTGCGTCATTAAAACCAGTGCAGAACTCGAGGCAATAAAGTGTACAGTGTCACCTCTCAACTCCCCTGCCTGTTTCGTGTCTCTAACAGCCGCGAGCCTGAGTAACGCCTTCATCATCGCATAGGACAGCGTGAATCAGATTCACAGCTCGTGCTTGTGTGTTACAGAGTGAGAGACACGTCAACACCTGCTTTAGACTATCCCTGTCTTATTCGAATAGAATTGGACAGGGTGCAAAATGTTTTAATCCTTTGTCTGCCACAAGCTTCCAACTCTGCCAAGGTTTTTAAACAAAGCTTTCTGCTCACTTACTGGTTGAAGACACACTAGGAGCGGTCCATTTTTCAAGCGAAGCGAAGCGCGACGAAAGAACCTAAGCGTGCCTGAATGAGCTTTGGGTAATACCACCACGTTGCCAGCAGTCCGATGAAACCGGTGAACTGCTCGCGGTAGCGGAAATTGCTACTGTGTACAGAAACGTCTTGACTTGAAAAAGCGAGCAGTCAGCAGTGTAGCCTTCTTACTGACTGCTTGTGTACTGGCCTGCCCGGATCAGATCAGTACACCACGTTAACGTTGGTCATACGTGTGTTTTTGTACCCCAAAGCATATAATTTATAATACATACACTAGTAGCGTTGCTTTCAATTCATTGTGGTCGTGCTAACTGATGTGACGCTGAAATATCCGTCATGAAACTGAGATGCGCGAAGTTGTGATAGCCCAAATGCCATGCTTAGATGCTGGGTTTGTCATTCTGAGCTTGACAGCTGTCCTATATGGAAATGGAAACTTCTACGCTGTGGTTCGGTTTCAATGGCAGCGAAACAGAAAGTCCTAGTAAGACAGCGTTCGAAACGGCCGAAGTTAAGCAGTTTGGCCAAAAACAGCGCAAAAAGATTTTGCCACTTCAAACTAGAAAACAGTGATGAATTTGAGTGTTGAGAATCTGCAGTCTTTGATTGGGTGTCTTACTGAACGCTGAAGCCAAAGTTAAACAGCGGATCCAGGCTAAGAATGGTGAAAGCTGAAGTTGCCAGTAGGAGGGCAGAAGCGGTATGCATTTGAAATGTCGAGCTGAGAAAATGGGATGCGGTCATTTTTTAATATTTAAACCGGCTTTGAATGATTTATGAAATTTAGACTTCGTGAACTTTTAAAAATGGAGTCGGCAACAGACGTTTCTGCCAAACATCCAGCGTTTACTGATTTTTTTTACTTCAAAAAACGTTCCAGATTCGGATGATTTATTCATCGTAACTTGCCAAGTACTACAAACCCGTACCTTAGCAGTGAGGTTAAAATCTCTTAACAGACACTGAATTCAGTATGCTCCCAAAATGCACACTTTCCCCTGTAAGCTCTAAAATATTTTTCCACTAGATGATCGAATTGTTTTCAGTGGCCATGCGTTTCGATTTATCATTCGTAGTCATACAGTATTCCATTATGTTCAACTCAACTGCACGAGAATACTGAACAGAGCGTGACAACGTCAATCTCTTCCTAAGACGTCGAACTACATGAGAACACTAAACGCACGTATGTGATATTAAGTCACTCGTTGTTTACACGTACCGTAAGCTTATTACTAAACGAGTTCAGTGTTAAAAACATGAAGCATTTTGCGGAAGCTGTTTTCAAAGAACGTAGTGGGATGATTAGAACGTCAGCAGATGGCACGAAGCCAGCAAAACCGGCCGTAGTATTCCCCTGCCTGTATAGCGTACCGACCTGAAAGTAGCACATGCGGATTTGCATTGCGAGAAGCGTTTCAAGCAGTTGTTGCTAGCTCGGCAGCAGGGGCGTGCAGAGGTTTGGTGTCTGGTGTTTCTCAGGACAACTGCTTGATTGTATGCCCTTACCAAATTCTAGTTAATCTTGAGGATTGTGAGAAATACAAGCATTTGAAATACGTAGAAACTACTGTAGACAAAAAAACAAGTTTCGAACAAGTAAATCCATGCAGCATGTGTTGGTATCTTACAATAGGAAAAAACATCTACTTAGAGCGTTTTAGTTTTGTAATTTCACAATTTCACTCTATGGATGCTCGCAGCCGTCGTCCCGTTTGTAGCCCCTCTGCACGCCCCTGCTAGGCAGTATTTGGTTTCATGAGTAACAACAGCGCTTTGCGTAAGATTCGACTAAACACAATGTGTATTGACGGTGAATTTACTTCCGCACATTGTTGCTTGACTCTTCTATTAATGCATGCACCTAATAGTTTTATTTTCGATGATGGCAGCTGAATATTTGACGGTAATGACTGTGGAATGCTCATACGTTTTCAAGATAGCTGCTTTCAGGAATTCGCAAAACCCGTACAGTAGTTTGGCGTGCTTACGCCTGAATTACGCGTGCGCAAGTATACGAACACATGTAGAAGATATTTCAAAATCAGAACCGTCGCCAGAAGCCTTCAATAAGGGGGCGGCTTGGCGTTCTGAAAATGCTAAAACTCCACTGGTTTATAGTGTTTGATGTTTTAATTTGGTGGGGGCTTGGAGCTTTGTTTGGGGAGTTAAGCCCACCAAAGCCCCTCGTAGCGACGTGACTGTTCAAAATAATGTCTGGCTTTACTACTTTAAACACATAAACACCGTTGTCACCTTCAGATTGAAAACAACTTCAGTAGTGATTGGTTTTCTTTATAAAATATACACGCATGGCGTTGGTGTTTGATAATCCGGTCGGTCCAATGAAATTTAAAGTTGTTGAATGGAGTTGGTAGAGTCCGTAATATGAATCATCTGGCTTGATCTTGGATATCTCTGTGATATGGTGAAAGTGTAAAAGACCGTGAAACAAAAATTTTGAGTGCACTAAGACTAAAACTATTCAGTTGGAATGGATGAATTGAAAGGGCACAAAGACTGTGGCTGTTTTGCTTTTCCAATTATTTCAAAGCACTGGGACCGCTAACCAAATATTCCAGCAGTGACATAAAATCAGCACTGAAAAATAAATTCTTAAACATGTCTACTGAAATGTTGGTTACTTAAAAGGCTGAACGATGTCATCGACACCGGGCCATAATCTTTTAATGGCAGTGCCTGCATCAACTTATTAAAGAGCCCTTGTATTTGACGTTGATGTTCTTGACCCCTCATAACCTTCCGGCATTGTTGACTACAGTGCCTGCAGTGGAAACTTTTCTGTGATACGTTCCGACCCCGTTTTTATCAGGTTTTCTTTATGAGATACACTTTCGTTTTTGCGACCTGGCCTCGTATTTGGATGCGCTGTTGACGAAACTCTTTAGCAAAACGGTTTGGGATCGTATTTTTTATGATTGCATGCAATGCGACAGATATATTGGCGGTAGGCCGAAGACTGATCACCGTAATGCCTTTCGTCGAGGACCGTACTTTATGCAGCTACTTATATCTTATGACTTATATGCAATTTAGCGCATTTTTGCAAAAGCAAAGAGCACAAAGAATACAAAACCATATTTTCATTATGTGGACGGGCAGGTATCTTCCGCTGTTAATGTCAATTAGTCTTCATGCCGTGGTGTATTGATTAAAAAAAGTGACAATGGTCCTATAATTAGGGATAACACAGCTTCTAACCACCTCGTCCAGGCCCGTAGTCACGGGGGAGAGCATTCGGAGCCAGTGCCATCCCAAATTTCGTCGTGCTCAGAAAAATTTGGTTTAAACATATGACAAAAACAAAAATCTTGTTTCCCCCTAAAAATGTATTTTGAACCCCTAAACCTTGAAACCTAGCTACAGACCTGATCGCGTCGGTTTTTTTTACCCAGCTGCCCCTGCTACGCGACTAACAGTGGGTTTCGACAAAAAGTTATTTTCACTTCATTTTCACATTCCAACCGTTTCTTTTTGTGAAGGCACAAAGCTTTAAAGACCATGTAAAATGTTTAGATATTTTTACGAGATGTTTCAACTAAAGCGACGAAAGCTATTGCAAACACATTTCAGAAGATTTACCGACACGCTTTTTTTTCAGATCAACAAAGAGTAACTGCTATCAGTAGTCATTAACAAAGCCTGACAATGTCTGAATTGCAATTGGGTTATTGGAACATAAGAGGACTTGGGGAAACTGTTGTACTTATGTTGGAATATTTGGGTGTTAAGTACAACTACAAGCGATATGAAGAGGCCAATTACCAAGAGTGGTTCGTTAAAGATAAGCCGTGTTTTCAAGGTGACTTCGCCAATTTGCCATATTTGGTGGATGGGGAAACCCATGTTACTGAAAGTATGGCTATTATGCGTTATCTTGGCAGAAAGTTCAAAGCTTTGTATCCAGTGAACGAGGAAGAAGAAAGAAAATGCGACGTGGCGCAAGGGGCTGTTTTGGATTTTCGAACGAATTTTCTAAAGTTAGTTTACGGTGATGATTGCGACAAACGGAAGGATGGCTTTATTAAGGGGCTTCCTGACAGTCTCAGCAAATTTGAAAAAGTGCTGAAAAAGCATACCTGGCTGACAGGTAAGTCACGAAGACACACTCATTTTGCATAGAAAGCTTAATCGTTGATCCGCTTTCGGAAATATCTTTTGGTCAACGGCTTCGTGCAAGTATATAAATTTTTACTCACACAAAATGCGTAGTGCCGTGCACCATGCTGTTCGGTTTCAAGTGAAATTTCGCTGCAACTGAACCTAGAACAAGCACTTTTCCAGCACTTTTCAAAAGTTAATTCCGCTAGGTGCACATTGGAGTACAGAGGCCTTGAAACCAGAGGTGGCTGGAGTCATATTTTCAGACTCCGACTCGCTCCTGTATCAAAAATTTTGAATCCGGTTCCGGGTATATTTTTCCGGGTATGGTCCGAATATTTTTCAAATTTGAGAACCCGACTCCTGTTTAAACCCCGGCAACCGTAGATGCAATAGATATTTAGGAATGTTTGTACTTAGGAAATGACATTTCAAAGCGACCACGCAGACTCCTGCTACTGCCGAAAATAAAAAGTGGCTCTGGATTCAGGTTCGTAAGAAAAACACAGAATCCTGCAGGAGTCGACTCCGTCACTCCGGATCCGTGGCCACATCTACTTGAAACGTCAGCTTTTTTCTCTTGCAGAGTCTCAAATGCAGTACTATTGGAGCGGCAGCAGCATTTGATCCGAAATAAAAACTTAAGACTTGCCAACCACTGGTTTTCTAATATCTGAAGCAATCGACAAATGTATAAAGAATCTTGAGTGCTGTTTAACAATTGTGTAATTAAAACGGATCTTGTCAATTTCGCAGGTGACAAGCTGATGTACATCGATTTTGCTTTTGGAGTGATTTTGAGTCACATTCAACTGTTTTCTCCTGGATCGCTGGAGAAAACTCCGAGAGTGAAGAAGTACCTCGAGAGTTTTGATGCATTGGACAAAATTGCAGCTTACAGGAAATCAGACAAATTCCGAAAATTTCCTGTTAACGCGTCTATTGCCTACTGGGGTGGTCAAAGTGAATAAAAACACTCCAAATATATGGATATTGATCACTATCGCGTATTGATCGCAAGAACTTGAGTGGAATAAATATTATGTGGGAAGCAACATTTATGATACTTGATTTATTTTAAGGTGAAGTTCATTAGACATGAGTTTTGTTTTCTTTTCTGCGTCCGTATGAATGCCAGCACACTAATGAGATTTTCATTTTGGAGAAACCTTTTCTGACCAAAATCTTACATGAGGCTGTTTTGGTTAAGCTTGTGTTCCGGCCGCCAAGTGGAAGTTCAACGAATTTACAGAAGATATTGCCAAAGACGTTGCGAGACGTATTGTCGGGTGAACCACACGCAAAAAGTTGCTGCAATCTGCATGGGTAGCACTTCGTCGCAACGAGGCTGCGTTTTGAAGTCATTATCGAAGTTTAGAACTTCATTAGTGTCGGACTGTGCTTTAGTAAAAGTTAGCCATGCACAAAGTTGCACGATGCCGGAACGCATAGATGTAGGAGCAAGCAATTTTTTTGGGTGTGCAAAGGATATTGCGCCTAAATTTCCCTAAACGCGCCCGAAAAACTTTATCCCTATAAATATTCTGTAGCTGTTGGCATAGGTGGCGGAACCGGGGGGCCGCATGGGCCTAGTCCCCCGACTTTTATTTCTGGGGGGCCTGGTCGCCACACTTCAATTTCGAACTTTGTCTAAATAAGGTTAAGTAACACAATCACTATTTCGTCCATTGCCGGAGTAAATCCTGTAATGAAAAAGTGTTGCAAAATTTTGTCAGTATTTTGTCAGTATTATTTGTAATACTGAATATTATTTGTAATTTCGAAGTGAATTTGGCAGGATTTCGTAATTGTTTGGCAGAATACACCGTGCCCAATTTGTCACCGGCTATGTCTTGCTTACCGCATTGGTGTTGTTGAACAGTGTTGCCAGATGGTGTAATACAACACGATTTTTACACAATTGGTGTAATTTTACACGCTAGTGTACGTGGGTGTCAGGAGTTTTTCCAGAGGGGCACTATTGGATTTTCCAAAAGTTTTTCAAGGGGGGGCCAAAGTGGTGAAATTTGGTTTTACCACTCGAAACCAGAAAGTAGCCTTTTTTGCTGAAATTTTCAAATTCCTGCCCCCCTTCCGACACCCATGCTTGTGTGTAGGAAAAAGTTCGTGCCACACCATTAAAAAATTGGTGTAATTTGAAGCGTTTTAACACCATTCTGAAAAGAGAAATTTTGTTGAATCTTATACAAAAAATGAAATATTTCACAGATTTCAATTGCGTTTTTGTTTTTGCACTGGCAACACTAAACAGCTATATTTATTTGTGCATTAGCAACACAATTGGCATCCTTCCAGCAGACCACTCGCTAGTTGGTGCATATGCTTCGTCTTGTCTTTGTATTGCGGTGTCTATACTGCAGTTATAGAATGAGTATTCAGTCATGTTACCTATGTATTCAAGATGTGGAAACGTTGTGATTTTGAATGTGTTTAAGACAGGTATCAATGCTGTGTCATTTTTGCCTGTTTTTTAAGCTGTGTTCTTGGTGTTTTTAACAGCCCAGTGGCGACTCCGGCACACGGGCTCCTCGGACTTCCACCCACGGTCCCACTTCACAAAGTTGTTAAGTCGACCTCTTTTCTTTGGACCTTGTCAGTTGTCACTGTTCACATATTTGCCTTCCATGTCTGGCCTTTCGCGTTCATGTTGCAGGTGACATGAATGAAACAATATCGTTCGTAGTAGGCGTTCTCTCGACTTCGTTCGCTCGCGCGTTACTCGGGCTCATCCATCAGAGTCCGAGCTGCCCTATGCAATTAAGTATTTTTTAAAACATATTTCATATCGGACTGAACGTTGAATGGATTTGTATGGAATACTGGATTTTAAGTCCAATCCAAGAAACAGTTCCCATTTCGAGATTAATTTCAAACGAACGATAAATTGTCCAACAGCTCGGGCTAATACGAATGAGCTGACCGGCGTCATCATTGCTCTGTTATGTTCGTTACTCAACAATGGAGGAGTTATCATGAGAACTTCTCATTTATCATTACGTAACTAACGTCTCAGAGCAACAATAATGCCAGCCAGAATGAAAGCAAATGGAACTTTCAGTGGCACAAGCGTCGAACGGTTTTATTCAGTCAGAATGAAGGCTGATTTATCGTATGATGAGCCCGAGTGACGGTGTTGACCTGGATCGCCCCTATAACAGCCTATTTGAATTTCAGGTGGTTCACCGATACGTTTTCATAGTGGTTTAATTTTGTCTAAAATAGTGTAATTTGGACTTTCATATGGTGTATAGATAATGACGTCATATTTCAATGCTGGTGACGTCACAGTTGCCAATTCAAACCACAAAAAATTTCTATAGTTTTTTGACATGCACTTGTGCCCCCACACGTTGGAAGAGGTTCCGCCACCCATGGCTGTTGGTACATTATATTTCCTCTGCAGGTTGCCATAGACTTGAAAATAGAAAATCTGGTACTTGAAATTTGCGTCTTAAAACCCAACTGAAAAAAGTACGCTACGCTGTTCGAGAACATTTTCAGAAGTCAGCTAGCTCAGTACTCCTGAGCATCTGTGTCACAATTTTCAGGTTTGCGTTCCATTCACATTCCAGCTGTTGCTGTCAGCAAGAAACCTCACACCTGCCTAGTTGAGGTAGGCCTAAAGCTGCTTCCTTCTCTGAAGACATATATGTGATATATGTGGCGTATATCATATTAAAAGCTCTAGGTTTTCTGTTAGCGTTCGAGGAATCAGCCGAATGGGCTCTGCTTTCATCTTTATCCGTTGATTCAAACTTCTACGTATCTACACTATATTGAAGTAAGCACCCTCCTCAATTGGGTAAAGCAAGGAATCGATCTCCAAATTTTTTAATAGTAAATTGATTTCACGTAAAAGCACACATCTTCATTCCTAAATCCTTTCAAATAGAAGATCATAGTTCGAGTAGAAGATCATATTTGACCACCACAATAACATTCGTTCCACCACGCCTATGTGTGACTAAACAAAAATATGGAATCAATGCCTAGCCTTATTCTAGAATAGTGCTTACAGACTTTTTTCACCCTGCAACCCACTTTTACTGGCAATTTTCTGTGAAGCCCAAAATGAGATGTTGCGGTAAAACGATTACGAAAAAAAGGAGATGTGAAAATAATTAATCTTAACAACACACACAATATACTCTTATTGAAAAACTTGAGCTTCCTTATCAGATATGATAAGATCAAATTGCCGCTTGACAGGAGACAGGCTCACAAGCAACATAGCATTCGGGGTGTCACTTTTAAGACTGGAATTCCAGTCATATTCACAATAATTAGTCACAAAGATTGTAAAGAACACAGTGTGACCGCCGCACCGTCATTGCTGGCGCTGCAAGCCCACCATGCTTGCGCAAATAATTCTTGTAACATCAAAGCTCCGCCTCGATCGGAATATACATGAGCAGGCGTAGCAAAAACAGGAAATATTTGATGAAAACAATTTATCACAAACTTAGCGTCGGTGCATTGCACAAGCAAAGGCAAAGCGCGAATGTTCATCAACGCGGTTGGTTGACACACCGTTTTTTTGTAAATGTCGGAACAGGTCGTAGATGTAGGCGTTGGTTGGCACACGCAGTCAATACTGAGGAGGAACAAACATTGTAGCAAAGCACCAAGCCACCAACAGCATCTATTACATAAGTTCCCAACCTTTTTTGAAGCTGCCACCCTTTTCATGAAATTAAAGTGACATTCGCACCCCTTCGTTATAAAAAAAGCGCGGAAATCATAAAAACAATCCGATTTTGCAGTATTTTCACTTTTAAAAATACTACTCGTAATACATAGGCCTACTATACTGACAGCACAACAGAAAACACCCAGTCGTACTGTGTAACGTTCATACCTTACTGCTCATTAGAAACAAACCTATTGATTTTTTCGTTGCTGCTTCTCTGAAATTATCCGCTCCTACCTTGGCAAGCAATTACGCAGAACTACGCACAAATTGTTCGAGTGGCAGTGGCGTAGCTAAAGGGGGGGTGAGGGGGTCGGTCCGTCCCTGGCGGCACTGTTATGGGGGCGGCACTGGGGTGTAGGCTATAAGCCTGTATAGAGGGACTGTATTGAAATAAAAGTGAGTATAGTAATGGAACGCCAGGGTCGACCCAAAAAGAAGAAACAAACATTTGGTGAAAGATCACAAGAGCGAATTGCCACACGATATTTAACAGAGGAGAGAAATGCTTTTTTCGCTGGACAGATAAATCGAAGAATTAACTTTGAGTTTTCAACAGATTTACGCACTTCCTGAGAAATATGCCTTTCTTACCCCATTGAATTTTTTGGATGATAAATAGAAGTTTCAAATAGATTACGATCACGAAGAAGAGTTCCTCATTGAGAGAAAAAGACTTCAGCATTTTATTGCTGTTGCTGATATTGAAAAAGGAATAAAGATGAGGAAAGAAGACTCGCTTGTACTTTTGCAGTTTATTTAAAAGTATAAGCTTGGGAACTCTGTTCCAAATATAGTAATATTGCTGCAGATTTTCCTCACAATTGTTTTTAGTGTTGCTACCTGTGAGCAGGGTTGCGGAGCCGGAGTCGGAATTGTAAAGAGTTGGAGGCTTTTGGGTGGAGTCGGATTCCTAACAACACTGCAAGTCGGAGTCGGATTCCTAACAACACTGGGAGTCGGAGTCGGATTTTTTTGTCCGACTCCGGATGTCCAATGGGATCATTTCTTACATCACACTCCTAAATTGGGAATTCCTGTTGAAATGGTACAATTTCTTTGAATCTTTCGTTGAAATAGAGAATTCATGCTGTGCACCACGATTTCCATTAATTTTAACAGCCAAATTTCATTCCCTTTATGTTAAGGAGTCGGAAATTTTGGATAGTCGGAGTTGAAGTCGGAGACGGATATTTTAACTCCAACTCCGCAACTCTGCCTGTGAGAGGAGTTTTTCGAAACTAAAACTGATCAAGAATTACTGAAGATCTGGTATGAGCATCTTGCGGTTGAGAAATCTTGCCATACTGTCTATAGAGCAACAATTGACAGTTGAAATAAACTTTGACATTGTCATTGAAGAATTTGCCAACAAAAAGGCAAGAAAAGTTACTTTGTAGAAAACTGTAATTTTCATTTTAGAAATGTAGATGGTCCTAATTTTTTACTATTTTTCCCTACATGTCAGTTTTGCTTCTTTTTTAACTGTTACTTCTAATATTTGAGTGTTTTGCTGCGTAATTTTCAAGCATATTACTTTGAGCATGTGAAAGTAGTTTTATAATGGTGAACAAACTAGTTAATATATATTTATATATATAACTTTAAGAGGGAGTCACTGTGCAATACGTATTTTTATGGGCTTCGGGGACGCCAAACTCAAGGGCCGCCCCGGGCAGCCCACACTCTAGCCACGCCACTGTCGAGGGGTTCAAACAATTCCGATACTTGTTTTTCAAATAGACTAGAGAGGAAAATTCAGATTCGCACAAATATGTTGCTGCAAAGAGCACTAGAATATATAGGGCTTTTGTACACAATTCCTGGTAACTTTACTTGGTTGATCACCAGAAACGTTTGTGTTTATAGAATCACACAGCAATCTCGCCATAATTGCACCATAAACATTTAAACATCACAATACGCTTACAACTGCATCACCGGCTATATTCAGCGTGGCAACAGCAGTGTGAAGCAGAAATAGCAATGCACGCATTTAGCTATCTAAATTGTTAAACAGTAACGTTAGCTGGAATAATTAGGCTGGACGTTTTGTATATTTTATAAATCTCGGTTCTTACATCTAAGATACAAACCTTCACCCTCGAAAATCGCATTTCGGACCCCCGAAAATCTTGCTTCGGACCCCCAGGAGTTCGGGAACTCCCGCTGATCTATTACTTTCGGACATCGTCATACAGAAGCGTTAGATAGTGGGAGAAAAATGGAGATATATGAAAAACATTGGGCAAATGAAGTAAAGGGATAAAAATGTTGGATCAAGATTCAAATTACTGAACACAGGCATACAGGTTTTTTTATAGCCAAGATTTCAAATATTCTTATAAAATGGGTAACTTGATGTGGGCAAAGACTCACGTTCTTGGAGATGCGATACAAAATTCGATGGGCATTATTATAGCCAGCGCAGAGACGATTAGTTCTAGACCATGGGTTTTTACTCATTACAACCACAAGGACCCTATTCCTAAAGATATTAACTTGGGGACCCTCGTCTGCACAACTGCAAGGCAGGTGCATGATGAAAGATCAAACACTATTGTGATAAGGGGGATTAGTTGTTTGTTTACTGGGGCATTCAGAAAGCACTTTAGCATTCATTCTGGGAGCCCCTGAACTTCTCACTGTGGACCCGGTTAAGAACCACTGTGCAAGATTATGTGTCCTTGCATCACCCCAAGTTAAACAAATCTGTCATGTTGACATACTTTATAGAAAAGGCCTTCGCCAGCCATGCACCGGCGTGTTGGATACAGCGCCTTAATTATTCCAAAACGTTCAAGTCACTATTGCGAATAATTAGCGATAGCCTGTACTTCCAAATCACAACTGCTGCAGATCTAACCATGTTTTTGACTTTCGAACTAACGTGGAACCGATTGTTCATTCAGATCAAACGAAACATGCGCAGCATTCTTCCAAATGCTGCTCGCTTATCGCAGACAAACCATTCAGAATCAGCGCAAAACAACAAGAAGAGCAGTTATTCCCCCCATCTGCGGACTGCAATGCATTTGCGCAACTTTTCCTTTGGCTACCACTTCCTCTAAAGTAAAAATTGTAGTAGCGGTTCGGTGTAATAACTTACTACTTCTTCCGTTACTTTGTTAAACAAATAGCGGCGCTACCGCTATCAGTTCTGGAAAAGCAGCTAAATACCTTTGTAATTCGCTGCTGCCCACCTATGCAAAACGTCAGAAATTGTGGCAAGGTTTGGGCTGGCATAGCACTGGAGATAAGGCTTGCAGTTGGTAGACTGAAAACATACGAACCTTCCACAGGGATGAAACGCAGTGCAATTGCAATGTAAAATACGAGGTTCGTTATGGGAGAATGTTGCAGATTTGAGAGTCGTAGTCAGATTTGCTTAAAATAGCACGTGGAAACTGATTTTGATTGAAGTCAATTTTTTATGGTGAAATTTTAGCAAGATTAGCATCAACGTTTTGCGAGGACAGCAGAGATATCTATTGTGTGGTTTGTTCCGTAGCACTTGTCATACTGTTTAAAGGCAACTGAACTGCAGTGTAACTATGGTGCTTATCCCAGGTCTGGTTCACGGTGATATGTGTTTTTGTTTTTACTTTCACATTACAAAGCACTTACTGAGATGTTTCTTTCCTCTAGAGGGCACTTCATCTCGATGAACGAACCGTGGCTACAAAGTCTCAATTCGATTTTTTTATTGTTTTCGAAATAAATAAAGAAATAAATACAAAGTCTCATCTGAAGGTACTCCCAGAAACACGTGTCTCCTCCTAGCCTTCACTGCTAAATCTATTCTGGTAATCTTTAGTGATAAGAAAACATTTGCTTCCCTTCACCCAATACTGGTTTCGTGTTTACCGAGTGAACAAGTCAATATGCTATGTTTTGGTCACGTGAGAATCACCTCTGCAGGAATGCAGGAATATCACCAGCGAAAATGAATCCATTGTTACTAATGATAAGGGATTGTCTCTTTAAGTTAGTCAGATGGAAAATTTAAATATGCGAAAATTCTCGCACCACTCCAATGGAGACGTATGATGGTTCGATTCTTTGATCTACAGTACATCTTCAAAGAGGCAGCGGGTTGATTGCTACAGGTACCAGTCCCGTCGCCACCGGGGGCTTTGGTGGGCTTAGCCCCCCAAACAAAGCTCCATACCCCCCAAATTAAAATAGGAAACATTATAAATTGGTGGAATTTTTGTTAAATTTTGATGTGAAGCCCCCCTGCACAAACTTCAAGGGCCCCCGCACAAACGTAAAGTCCCCCTATTGATGACTTGCTGGCGACGGTTCTGACAGGTACAAGTTGCTTGTCGTTTGAAACAATGCCTAAACATACGTTTTATGATCAACTTTTCGCTTGCACGTCAAAAAACATCTGAGTGGTAGTAATGAACAGAGCGCCCCTCATATTTTTTGAAAATTTTATGCAAAACGATAAAGATACATCTTCCACCCCAACTACAGAAAGAGCAATTGGAAGGTTCGCACGCCATCATCTGAATCGTCGCATCAAAGTGATCAGGTGGAACGAAATGGCATACGATATGTGAAAATCACCTGAACTGCTATAGATGCGAATGAAAACAAATGATGGAACTCGTGGTGTTCACGATCATAGGGCAATCCCTATTACAACACTTCTAACTTCACTAGACATTCACAAATTTCAGTCAAGTGCTATCATGACAATAGTTTTTATTAGCACCAGTGTGGTACAAATGATGTGTCCCGGGAGATTTCAAGACATGAAGCAACAGGCAGTACGAAAAGCCAGAGCTCCTCCAATGTTTGAGACAAACTCCGAAAGTTTACCTCAGCTAAGTTTATTCCTATCGTCATGGACGTAGACGACAACTACGGTTTCAATCCATCCACAATGTTTGCCATTTACTTTGTCAAGAAGTTTGACGGCAACAAAGGCGACATTTGTGCAAGTCGAATATAGAAAAGATCAAATGCAGCGGATATGCTGAAAACGAGCAAGTGAGCAAATGAGTTAAATTTAAGTTAAAATATTTATGAAACTTTAGTTCATTCACACCCAAATGCTGTTTTGTCGACATTATGAAAATAATCTGAAAACTGAAAACTTTTCATTTGATCTTTCAAAGTCATGATAATAAAAAAGGGTTCAGTGCAACACTGTTACCTGAAGAAAGCAGTTAAATTAAGCTTCATTGTGAAACGTCTCACATAAACGCGTCAAGCTCAGTTCTGTGTATTTTCACCAGTGCGGACGATAACCTCTTTTCAGAACCTACTTTATTTCAACTGTTTTCAGAAAAATCTGTTAACGAAAAGTTTCAAGTTTTGAGCTCTGGTCAAGTGATGATTGACTGCTTACTTTAGGTGTTTTACTTTTACTAGTTTTTCTGACAAAAGTGCCATTAAAACAGGTTTGAGCAAATATTTTCGCTTGTGTCAAGATCAAACATTAATGGTTGAGATTAAAATACCTGTTGAGGCTATTTTCTTTGCGGAAGTTTATACTCCATGTCCCGAAAATTAATTATACTTCCAGCAAACTTCCATAGTAACAAAGTGGCACGGCCTATAGACAGCAGTATTTTTGCCAGATTAATGACTGACAAGCGATGCTCTGCATCAGTATTGGCAAAGTTTGCGGTTAATCTTCAACGTGACGTTACGTATCTTGGAGCTATTGTTTAATCTGATGACTTACACAGTGCTTCAATGAACAATCATTCATCAGGACTCGTCCCGGGCAGTTACCTGGTTGTAGTTCAATGGGATCAGTTTAATCGATTGCTAAGAAATTATATTGTGTGGCGAAATATGTTAAGGACTGTAATAATTTACCAAACAGATTGATAAAGTAAATCCAATACTTCGGAGACCGAGCTTTAGAATTGAAATCTGAGATGATATACAGTAAAACATCACCAGGCATTGTCGACAGATGTTCTCTGAAAGCTTGCTTTCAATATGTAAGTTGGCAGAAAAAATTTGTTCTAAATGCATGTTTGCTGCAGATACTAGCAACTTCATGATCGAATCAGGGATGTTTCAGACAGAGAGAGGATTTGGATAAAAGCTGGAAAGCAGCCAAACGATTCGGACAGGTTTTGGATACCATTTTGAAAACTTATACAATTTCACTCTTTACTCAGTACTAATTAGGGGATTGACTGATTTCACGTTGACGTATGACTAAATGACATTCTTTAGAAACCACTGAGCATTCGGCTGAAGCCGCTCTTTTGCAAAATATTTGACAAGCGTTTTGAGAACTCAAAGCTCTCTTGGTAAAAACACCGAACATCAGAAAGGTACTTGAAGTAAGTGCGATCTGTATTGTGTCGCGAAACCATTTCAATGATGCACACGGTGGTTTGCATTAGACCGTGTTAAGTACAGCAAGTTGTCTGCGCCAGGCAGCATTCGGTTCCATTTCCGACAACAAACAGCTTCGTGTTGCATTGCAGTAACGGAATGACATGCGAAGCACTGTGCTTGTGTTAACATCAGGCCCGTAATCAGGGGGGGCGCAGGGGGCGAAAACTCTGTGAAAAGTTTTTCGCCCCTTGGAAAAATGTTTTGGGCATAGTTAAACTATTGGAAATAGTTGAAAAACTTGGGGCTCTCTCAGAAAAATCTTCGCCACCCCTGGTGTCGCAAGCTGGTTATGGGCCTGGTTAACACTAGATATACTTGCAAAATAATTCTATAATCGTTGCAGGTGACGGTCTTTTTCCCGCTTGTACGTGAGCAGCTGAATTTCAAAAAAAGTTCATGAAAGCTCAAAGTTTTGTACAAACGACTGATGAATGAGATCGATGCGTATGTTTTTTGTGCTCTAGTTTGAATTTTCGTCATTAATGCGATCCACTCACACTTTTGTATGAGTAACAAACCTTTTGATTCGAATCATAGTTTCATGTTTCGTCACCGACATTGGTGGAGTCGATTCAAAGTGTTTTGTGAGTCTGATCGAGTCAGTGAATTGTCAACCAGCATCAGTTTCGAGTCAAACAAATTCAGTTCTGTTCACTGCACTTTTTACTTTTGAACCTATTGCCTTATACCCATCGGCGCAATTTTGTTATAAAATGTGGGGGGGGAGCAGCTTGATATAAAACCAATATAGTCATCGGGCCTATGCGGAAGTGAAATTATGTAAATACAGATTCTCAATCTTGTTTTTAGAGATGTTTTCAATGCAACACTAATCACGCTTTGCTTGCTGTTGGGTACCCTTTCGATTGTCCAAAAGTCGTTTGTCTAATACCTTTCCCAACATCAAACTCCCAAGCAGAATTATCCAAGCTAACTAGAGGAGATTTCAAGATATCCAAAAGAAAACGAACAAGACGTCTTTCTGAATACATACCAATCTAGCCAACAATGTCATTTCTGCATACCTAACTCTGGTGACCAGGCCCGCAACTAAGCGGAGGGCTTCACCCCTCTGGAAAAACTTTCTCCCCCCTGAAAAAATGTCTTGGACATATTGTACGCATAACCATTGTTTTCGTCGTTGTTACATGCTATGTAACGCATTGTTACGTGCTATCAACGTAAAATTTGGGCCTCCCTCAGAAAACTGTTCTTCCCCCTTGGTGTCCCAAGCTGGTTACGGGTCTGCTGGTGACTGTTACCTTGTGACTTCTGTCAGTTATGCCACTCATTTCAGTCTTTTCACAATCAAATTGTTCAGGTTTAACATCAGATTTTGATAGGCGAAATTAATGTCAAAAGTTTCATTCCAGAATCAAGAATTATACATGCATAACGACACGAAAATATATTTGAGATTAAACAGAAATCAAAATGAACAACGGTGACTTGGCAAATGGTACCACGTTTCACCTGAAATAACACGAAAAGAATGTCCAGCAAAATAGGTGTTACGTAGGTTCATAGGTGGCGGAAACTGGAGGGCAGCATGGGTCTAGGCTCCCCCAATTTTTTCCTTGGAGGGCCTGGCCCTCCCACTTTTAAATTTCGAATTTTGCTTGCATAAGTTTAAATATCACAATTGGTATTGGGTCCATTGTTAAAGTAAATTGTTATTATGTAAGACTAAGAAGAACTAGTAGTTACAATTATGTGCTCAACACAGTGTAGTGTATGGTAGATAGGGTGTTGTGTGGATAGGGGTCGTTGAGGGCTTATCAAATTTTGAATAAAATTGCTTAAAAATGCTGACAAAAGTTAATGACGTCATAGTTCAGTGCTTGTAGCGTCACAGCTGCCAATTCAAATCACAAAATGTTCTAAATTTTTTGACGTGCACTTGTTCCCCCCACTTTGAAAATAGTTCCGCCACCCATGCGTAGGCTACCTGATGTTTCGCACTTGGATGAAAACATTGCTGCATTGTGGGTATAAATATCTTTTTAACTTGTTGGTCACCCTTGTCGTGACGTAGAAGAAAAAAGGCTAAATGTATAAGCTATCTTTAATTCCTAGTCAAGTCATTATATTTTGAGTTATAGGACAATATACAACTAGATCAATACTTCTCTAAAGTTTTGATGGAAAACCTGTTTACTAATGGTTGAAGACAGTCTTTTGCAAAACTACCCATCCTAAAACTAAGTCTCCACAATAGTGCTGCTGTTTGTTTCCGGCAAAAACTTCGCAGAGGTTTGCCTGAAAATGTGACTTTCTAACATTATAGGCTACGCTTGTATCTTTAAATTTTACGCTGTCTGTTTCTGAATAGGTGACAACCAACGTTAAAGTAAAGCCAGTCAGCCAACGTTTTTGTACGAAACAAATCACGGCTGTACTGTGGTCACTCACGTTTGCAGCCGTTAAACCTTGAACTGTTTCAAGGCAGTGATCGTTGTAGCAGTATACCACGCTGAATAAATGTCTGACAGTGGCAGTTAACAATCTTCTGCGGTCTCTAGAAACTTGCATCATTTTTGAAGTAAAATATTATAGATATATCAGAATCAGTGATGTGATACCACACCAAACTCTGTTTCAACATCAAGATAGCTATGTGTAACATCCAACATGAAAAACTCTTCACACAAAACGTGACAATCGTCAGATTTAGTTTTGAAACCTCTCCAAATACAAAACCTACGAGAAACAGTGGGGGGGACATGGCATATTATGCCCCCCCGTCTAAAAAAGTGGAGGGGCACGTTCCCCGTGTCCCCCACCAAATTGCACCCATGCTTATACCCATAGCATAAAGCATAACTCGTTTCGCAAACAAAAATTCTAGCACAAATAATATTTATCTTTTTCAATCGGAACATAATTAGCTAAGGTGATTTTGGAAGAATATGGAATTCATCATTGTTTTGGAAGGTGTGTTTGTTCCATCCTAGACAAACCAGTGACTATATTGGAGTCAAACCAAGCCAATAACTTTAGAGACCCATTCACTGAGTTTCGCTTTTGCTACTTTTTTAAACAAACAAGAAAGTTCAAAATGTAATGAGTCCAGCTCGTTTTTTACTACTGGCAAACGTCGGAACAATCGATCACAGTTTGGTGATATGCAATTCAATTCATACGGCTTTTTGCTTTTTTGAAAATTTTGATCAGATTCGTGAGCGATAGATACTCACCACTGCCAGCAAGTACGTTGGCACAAAAAAGCGATATCATGTTTCAGAGGTTTTATGGCAGACTGTACGAAAGGCTGATTCGCACAAATGAAGACATCCACCAAATTCCTCTGGTCTCTTCAGTAAAAAGAGACGTAAGAAATGAGTAAGATTTCTTGCTGTCTCCTTCTGTACGTTTTGACATTATTTTCTTTTTGCACTACTTAGCAGACACTTGGTTGGTGGTAACAATTTTCAATGAAGCGACTGTGTGGGATCAACGACAAACTTGCCAAACTCAAGCAAATCAAATTTGACTTGGCTGTTTGTCAGCACGTAGTTGTGTAGATTAGTGACGGAGTCAACATTGAGCAGTTTCATGCAAAATAAAGTTAAAATGCTGGAACACAGAAAAAAACTGTTAAGCAGTTTGCCTCGTAGAGCAACCCTCGACAGTTTGATTAATTTTCCATCATGGTTTAGAGTTGAGTTTTTACGATTAGCTTTTACACTTTAAATCGTTTATACAGAATTTCAAGAATTGATGCTTCTCCGAGATTTCAAAAAGAAATTGAAACAAGGCTATTGTACACATGCTTCGAATGTTTGTAGACTATTTTATATAATAGCAAAAAACAAACAACTTGGTGATAATTAACAAAGCTTGAAAATGTCTGAATTAAAATTGTGTTATTGGAACCTTAGAGGACTTGGAGAACCTATTGTACTTATGCTGGAATATTTGGGTGTGAAATACAACTATAAACGATATGAAGAGGCCACTCACCAAGAATGGTTTGAAAAAGATAAGCCATCTTTTCAAGGTGATTTTGCCAATTTGCCATATTTGGTTGATGGGGACAAGCGGATTGCTGAAAGCATGGCTATTATGCGTTATCTTGGCAGAAAGTTCAAAGCTTTGTATCCAGTGAGCGAGGAAGAAGAAAGAAAATGCGACGTGGCGCAAGGGGCTGTTTCGGATTTTCGGACAGGTTTTTCCATCTTGGTGTACGGTGACGACTATGATAAACGGAAGGATGGATTTGTTGAAGAACTTCCTAATGAACTAAGCAAATTTGAAAAAGTGCTGAGTAAGCACACGTGGCTGACAGGTAAGTCACATAGATACACACATTTCGCATATTGCGTTCGAGTTTATCATCTACTTTTATGAAGTGGGTGTTGGATTATTTTTATGAAGTGGGTGTTGGATTGGCCAGGGCAAGTGAGAATGTCGTCTTTTTCACACCAAAACGCTGCACTAGGTCAATGAAGCTTACCTCCAATTTAACTTTAGTTGAAGCTACCCTGAAAACCTGAAAATGTGCTTCTTTTAAAAATATTTACATTTGAACTTTGTACAGCAGAACATCCAATAAAATTGAATACAAGTATTTCATTGACAACCAACCTTTTTTCCTCTCACCCAGTCTTAACGTGAATAGCTGCAATTTTCAACGATGTCTGATCTAGGAGCAAATTCGGAAGTTTGTTCAGACTTTACCTGTTTTGATAAGAAAGGTGTTATTGAAAGTTTTGTTGAGAGACCAAGAAACCAAAATGTGCTACTTTGTCGATGTTGCAGGTGACAAGCTGATGTACATCGATTTTGCTTTTGGAGAAATTTTGAGTCACATTCAACTTTTTTCTCCTGAATCGTTGAAGAAATCTCCTAAAGTGAAGAATTACCTCGAGACATTTGAAGCATTGGACAAAATTGCAACTTACAAGACATCAAAGAAATTCCAAAAGTATCCTGTTAATGGGTCCAGTGCCCACTGGGGTGGTCAAAAGTGAATAAATGATTGTAAACCATCGTGTACACTGATTGCTATTTCAATAGCTTGAGTTGAATAAATACGATCTGAGAAACTGCGTACGGGATGCTTACTTTTTTCAATGTGAATTTTAACGGATATGAGCAGCATTTTCTTTTAGTGCGTGGATCAATGTCAGTATTTTAATAATTGGTGACAGCCAGCAGTGAAATGCCGGAAAAGAAAGTGGTGGAAGTTCTGTGAAAATGAGTATGTGGCATGTTACAATCGAATTAGTTGAGATTGTTTCTATTGGGAATTTTCAAGAAGTAGTAATAATAAAATTTTGATGTTTTGGTGCTAACTGAAGAAGCGACGGGAAGCTGTTCCTTTTTCGGAGGAGTAGGCTAGAGGTTACGAAGCAATGACGTAGCAAGGGGTCTGGGGCTCCGGGCGGAGCCTTCTGGGTGGCGGTAGGCTGTTGATGAAAAATTAAGTTTAAAAAATGTTTTTGACTCTTCTCAGTTGTTGTGTTTCGAAACCCTGGACTGGTAAAACAAGGAAATGTAAATTCTGTAAAGAGTGGGAAATTTATAAAAGGTTTACTCAAAAGACTGGGTCAAATTCAGTGTGCTAAAGTACCATGTGTTTTTTTCTAATAAACTTTTTACCAACTTACAGGGGGGCAATTGTTCCCCGGTCTCTACACCTTGATCCTTACTCAAAGCCATTTCCTCCACCCCAATCAAAAGCCATTTAAACAAAGGACAGGTGAAATTCGATCACAGATTAGCAAACATTACTGGTCCTGTATTTCGAGGTTTATATTTCCTCCACTCAAAATCTGATAAAGGCCTTGCATAAAATCACGGTGAAGACTCAAAGCTATTTTAATCCTTTTTCTCATATCGTTCGATTTTTAGCAACATCCACAACAGGACATCATTACATTACCTGATACTTTTGGACATTAGCAACGAACAATTTTGGCACGTCTAATGCCATCGTTTAATGTTTTATGAAAGATTTTCCAATAAACACTTGCCACAAGCTATAGCCTAGAGTCAGTAGATGGGCTTATCAACATTAAATTTTATTGGATGAAGCGAAGAACTCTGCAAAAGTAAAGTTGCTCAGTTTCAACAGAACTGATGTTTTTCTGTATGACGTCATGGTATCAGAAAATGACGTTCTTGAAGCAACATAGTGTAGTTCAGGGGTCCCAAACACGCGGCCCCCTTGTGGCCCGCGAGGGCCTTTTGTGCGGCCCGGGACGCTTTTTGGAAATTTTGAAATATTTTGCCATTTACGTTGCCAAGTGCCTTGAAAAAGATGCCGGGAAATAATTGAACTAATGCTGAATGATACCTAGTGTGGTTTTTGTCCCGGCCGTAGCATTACAGACCAAATATCATTCTCCAGCAAATTTTTGAGAAATGTTGGGAATATGCCAAAGACGTCCACTTATGCTTTGTTGACCTCGAAAACGCATACAACCGGGTTCCTCGTGAAAAGCTTTGGGGAGTGTTGTGGGAGTACGGCAGTCCCGTCGCCACGCGGGGGGCGTTGGTGAGCTTAGCCCCTCAAACAAAGCTCCAAGACCCCCATATTGAAATTTGAAATACTATAAATCAATTTAATTAATGGATTTTTTGCCAAATTTTAATGTCAAGCCCCCCTGCACAAACGTAAAGTCCCCTATTGACGACTTTCTGGCGACGGTTCTAGAGTACGGTGTTGACGACCGGCTGTTGCTGGTCGTCAAGTCACTGTATTCCTACTCAGAAATTCGTGTCCATGCCGGGAAAGTTAAATCACGACCGTTCACTGTTGGTGTTGGACTCCGACAAGGGTGTGTGCTTTCACCGCTCTTTTTTATAGTCTCGATTACATGAATTGGATAGACAGTTACAGCCGAGTCGACGAGGGTGTCACGGTTGAGAGCTGTAGGATCCAGGGACGGATTTAAGGAGCACGGAGCCCTAGGCCATCTTAGTTTTGGGGGCCCCAAGCAGGTGTGACCTATTTGGCCATTTGTCTGAATAGCGTGAAAATATGCTCCTTTTATGTGTTAGTGCCCCTTAAAAATCTATCTTTTGTTGTGCCGACTTTGGTACTACATTTACCTTAGATGTTCAACAGAAATTAAAGCCTTTCCTACATTCTTCTGAAGAACAAATCGCATTGCGATCTTTTCTTGGAATTTATAGTACTTTCGTGTAGTTCAGAAGTTCTCTGCGATAAATTTCCGTGATTTCTAGCGTGCTTTGTAGGTTTGTTTGTCGGATGTATACATTTTCATGTGTGAGCGTGTTGCTGACCTCGAAAATATCGTCTGGCTATCGATCTGATTACCTGTATGTAAACTCCTTTTTCATAATTATAGTAACCACATATTTTATGAAACAAACAAGCACAATCCAGTGGACACAGAGCCTATTTATGCTGCTCTGAAGTTGTCATTTTCCAAGCAATAAAAATATGTAGTGTTTTAATCCTCTACGCCAGGACTTCTCAAACTTTTTTGTTCTGCTGTCCCATTTTGAAAAAATATTTTTCTATGCTGGCCCATTGATGTATAGCCTAGATGTTATTGATACGTTTAAACGTCTCTTTACAAATCTCCAGGTGCGTTTTTGTCAATGGCGAAATCCTGCAAATGCACACAATCCAAGAAAGTAACTACACAGTAATAAAACTACCACGTAATGGAAACAGTAAAGCGAAAAATAATTATCAAAAACAATTCAGTTTATAGAAGTTATCAAGCACAACTAATCGGTTGGATACATTTGATAATTTTTACACAGATCAATCATTCGTGAATTGATAAAGGCAACGCAGGACGAAGGACATTCTTAACATTTTTCAAAAAGAATCGGATTTTGGATTGGGTGATTATTATCAATTTTGAGAATACCGCTTCACACAAATATCTTGTGCAAACGTGTTATGAATGGCTAGATCAGAAATGACTGAACATTCATTTTTTGTTCTTATCCAAAAATGACATATAGGCTAAACTCTGTTTTGAAAATTCCAGTTGCAAACGTTTACCGTTTAATGACTCCGCAAACTCATCTTGGGCATGGCAGGTGTGTGCCCTCCTGAAGTTTCAACTGTGCATGGTTTGTGGATCCAGCTTTTGAATCAAAGTCAAAAGTGCTTCTGAAACTGTGTTTGGAGCTTTTAACTTTAGTTCGAAACTACTCGGTGTGCTCTCAAAGCAGTTAGCCTAGACCCTGAAGTAGACCTAGAGTCTAAACAGAAGCATCCCTTCGTGCCGCAATGAATGCAATAAAGTCAGTATCGGTTAGTACGTTAAAACAATGATGGTGTAACAACGCATAACTCTTTGTGCCTGGTTTTTATTATCATTTGATAGCTCAGGCAGGCATCGTAGTTAAAAACTGACAGCATAAATTGCGATATTGCCCTTAAGAAGAAAAATGCAGTGGAAACAGATTCACTGCAGACCTACTTTCAATTTTCTTGTAAATTTTAGAAAAAATGTAATATCTGATTTGTCAAGCCATTTGGTTTCGCGATCCCAAAATTACATTTCGTAACCCCGTTTCAGGCCGCGACCCATAGTTTGAGAAGCCCTGCTCTATGCCATAGGCCGATGGTAAACAGCATGCAGACAAGTTTTGCACAGCAACAGAGTATTGTCGCAACACCCTCAGCTAACCATATGAAGTAAGCAAATTGTAGACACGTTTTTCCCAGTAAAGATCACGAGAAACTGTTCTAGCTGATTTAACTAACATACAGAGTTTCAACAAGCAATTGCTGTTTTCGCGAAATCCAGTAAAACAATCAAACGTAGGATCCAGTACTGACAATATTGCTTTTCATCGGAGTTTTGGAGTCTCTGGCGGTATGACGATGTTGCGAGCTTTTTGTCAGTGGAAAATTGAACATCAATTAAGTGATGTTTTTTTCTTTTTTATTATGTTTTTGTAACCACTTTCATAAAGACGGCCTGCATCTCTCTCACGCCCAGATGCACAACACTGTCGTGTTGTTACTGTACTGACAAGAGTCTGGAGCAGACATTTACATTTCCGGAATTGCTCCCCCCTTTCACCCGCTCGTTACGCCCCTAAACGGCATAGTAGTATTTGAAACATAAAGATAAGTGGATTGGTTTATTATCGGAAATAATGCCACTGCTTTTACCATAATGCAGCATGTAAAAAGCTATGCCAACATTTGTATGTTAGCAAGCACCTTGCCGCTATCTGACAAAATGTGTTGAGCGTGTTTCATGACCGAACATTGTGACCTAACAATGAAGTTTAGCAACACCTCACACCAACGCCGAAAACGCAGCGCAGCGTTGAGTTGCTACGTGTTGACACGACGCTCCTCAACAAACCATAGTACTCAGCACTCGGCTTTAACGCTAAAATATTTGCAAAATACCAGCTATCAGCTTGCTGGAATGAATAGGCTTTACGCGGTCATGACAATTTCAGCTCATTGGTTCAATATTTGCAGTCGCATTTGAGAGAGAATACGGCGCCTATCTTCCCCCCTGGTTACGTGCCTAGCAACAGTGACTGATCGCCATATGGCAGGGGTGGGAAACCTGCGGCCCGGGAACAAATACATGCCGTGCAAACATGGCCCGTGTATCAGAATCTTTGTCGCCCAAGATAGAACTCAAATCGCATCAAAACAAAACTCTGTGATAAATAGATACTTAGTAAGTCAAGAGACCTATCTCTCGGTCATTCTCCTAGTTTTCTCTCCATATATTCATATGGAAGACAAGGGAAAAAGTTCCCTGCCATATGGTTTTGATCCTTTTGTTGGAATTGCAAACCCGTAGACAGCTCACGCCGGCCACGAAAAAACACATTTGTCATGATTAGCGAAATCTCTAACCGACAGCAAAATGCGCAGCTTATTGGTTAAATCATTCAGTGTAAATCAGACAAATTTGAGCAGAAAACAATCTTCTGGTGAAAACTTTAGTTTTTTAATGGTAAATGTGGTGTTGGCTGATATTCGTGGTTTTATATTTGTTATAAGGTAATTCTCACCTGTGTTTGTTGACCTGGATAGAAGCAGATCCATCGCCCGATCAACAGCATTAGGTGTGCCTTTAAGCTAGTTTGGGGAGGGCTCATAGTAGTATACAAAAAATGACTTTATCGTGGAGACTAGAACTTGAGTTTGCAGGTATTTTCTGTGAATTTAGGGTCTTATCCCGTCTGCCCCTACTTCTTCTGAACAGTGTCACATTTTTTTATAATCTGGACTAATGGGATTGGTATTTTTTTCTTGACATCAGAAGCCCAATGTTCAAGTATATGAAACCAGTGACGCTGGAGTAGCGATAGGGCAGGGAGCAATTAAATAGTTGAGCGCAGTGAAAAATTATAAAAAACAAATAAATCGTTGCCAATTATGCTTGTTTCTGTTCAGCAATAATTTTGACCTCAAAATAAATAACAGAAATTACAGAAAATCATTCTGAATTTTCTCGCTGGGCGCATAACTTCAATAAAATTGTTTCAATTCAATCTTGATGACAATAAAATGACCAATGATACGATTATGAAAAGGCAAATCCGCCCCACTGCTCCCCTTTCGAAAGGGCAGGTATCTGACTGGGCATTCGATTTGCTCATTTTTCCCGTGGAAGCACTATTTTTTGCCAAATATTATTTACCCAGAATGAAAACTTCTCTGGGTCAGCTTTCTCTAAAGTATATTGGTCCGAAAATCGGTCTAACATTTCGGAAAAATTGAAATCATCTTCGCCTTATTCATTTGGCAAAAAATATAAAAAAGTCCTGCTATCTTGCCAGACTTCCTGTTGATCTTCGTTTTATATTTTTGTCACATTCTGTAATATTGCGCTGATGCCACTATTTTCTCTCCTCAAGTATGTACTTTCCACGATGGGTGTAAGCAAGGAATCGATCAGCAAATTTTTAATAGGAAATCGATTTCACGTAAAATTACGCATCCTCAGTCCTGAAAATTGCAAGCAAAGCTTACAGGTGAAAAGTTGAAAGGCTGAAATAACAGCAGAGAAAAAACAAACTC
>Ga0210059_1000255_pt1 | contig 59798 bp, 32 predicted proteins | sample Ectturendosymbi2_FD_188042 | JGI IMG/M metagenome (GOLD analysis project Ga0210059, IMG submission 188042) | Ecteinascidia turbinata endosymbiont from Florida, USA - Sample 2 (SPAdes) (version 2) | ecosystem: Host-associated > Tunicates > Ascidians > Unclassified | place: Key West, Florida... | reverse complement strand
CGGTCACATGGTTTGCCACAGAACGTAACGTGCAGCGGAAAAAGTCTAGCTTTGCCAAAGTGAAATGGAGTAATTCGATAAAAATTAAAACTCCAGTTGCGGTACAATAAACTATGCAGAATTTCCATGCTAAAAAATTTTTTCAAGCAACAATTCGTAAGTCATTCCCCTTGTCTCTCAAAGTTTTTTAATTGATTTTTTTTTTAAGTTTTTTAATTGTAGTAAGTGCTATTGAGTCATTAGCATTTTCGCAACATTCTTTGAACGGCTGTTTGACGACATTCTTAATTAGGCGTGGAACTGACGAGACTTAGGCAGATTGTTTGAAGCATACTTTGTTAGCAGAACTTACAAAATGCATCTACAGCCGTTGTTATGCCGTCTTATCACTTTGCTACTCCACGCAAGAAGAAATGTTTGAAGTATAACCAAAGATGAGTTTTTGTAAACATTTTCAAGAAATCTTTAAAGATTTTTTCCTAAAAAATTTTTTTGATTGAAAAAAACACTTGCAAGTTTTTTCCGATAACCGAAGCCTAATGAAATCTTTACGTCGCTTTTAGTCGACGAAGGCCTTTGCACATCAGAAAGCTGAGCGCCGCCGGTAATTTTTCTCATTTGCTTTTTGTGACGCTTTTTGCCAGTAGAGCTGCATGTCTTCAGGTCGGGCAGATCCAGTCAGAAACTTTCGCTTGAACAAGATTGTGATCGACTTGCAGGAATATCCAGATTTGATCAACTTTTGAGTTTTTTTTTATTGGAAGTAGTTGGTCCGCGTGGAGGGAACGTGGTATGGACCCATTCTGTATTATCGATTCATTTTGTGTTGTTGCTATCCGAGCGTAGCCGAACTTTGCAGGTTTTTACAAAAGACAAAGACACTTGGCCGCGCAACTGTAAACGACTATAAAAAAATGATTGAAATCTGAAAACGCCATTAGGTTTAATCTATCTGCAAGGAAATAAAGTGGGTCTAGAATTTCCTGGCTGGGTCTAGAATTTCCTGGATAAAAGTGTTAAAGCACCTTGAATACGGCATTTTTGATAGTTTGATTGATAAGGAATTGTTTAAAGCCTTACACAATTTCAAGCTGGACCACATACGAAACAGCTACTTTAGCAAGCAGCGGAAAGCACGGAACGTAAAAGTTTGGTTTACTTTTTTGTAACTTCATAAAAAAAATATTTTCTGGTGGCGAAGTACAGCGTCTTATTTGGATGTGGTTTTTACTTTTTTAAAATAGATCTGAAGAGGAACTGTAACCTGTCTATGGAAAGAAATCCTTTCTCAGCAAAGAATCAGACACTAAGATCTTACAGAGTAAATATTTCGCCTACGAAGAAGGCATCATCAGCTCTTATTCAAATAGAACCTGTAACCTTGTATCGCAAAAGTAGTGAAGTTTTGTAATCAAACAAATGAAGACAACTTTATTCGGTTTGGAAACGGCGGACAAACTAAGATCCTAGTAGACAAATTTAAATTTGATTTTATGGGAAAAAGACACCGCATGGCATGGAAGGAATAGCAAGTTATCTTGCGTTTAAAAACAAATCCAGTAGAAAATGCTATCGAGGACTTTGAATTACGTAACTTGGTATTCAAAGAAGTTAATGAAGTTACCGCAGTTCTCAGGGAAGTTTTGCGTAACATAAAAGTTGCATCCAGCAACGTTTCTTTTCAGCTTCTGAATCTTAAACCAGGTCTACTTAGTGGACAACAGATATATTGATTTGATTTCTCACATTTTTTACCTTGAATTGTTATCGTTTGCAAGTTATGATTTTATTGCGTTTCAGCGGCTTTAAGAGCTCCCAACTTCACCGTTAGCGTCAAAGACAAGCTTGCGCGGTTGACTTTGGAGAAACTTCCAACATCTATGTGGTCGAATAACACATTGCTGATCGAATTGGTACCAAACGACCGTATTCATTATGATATCGAATACTGGCCAAAGCAGGTAATTGTTGACGCACAAGTACCGGTAACCGAAACAGCGGTTGCTTAACCACGAAGCTGCTTTCACCTTTCAAAGTAACGCGTGTTGTGCTAACGCTGTGCTTCTCAGCCTCTCTTTACCTTGACCCAAATATCAAGCGCTAAGTAACATGAGTATCGTAGGTAACCTAGCTTATGAAATCAAAAAAATCACAACCGCCATCTCAACCCGGAGTACCACATGCAGAATAACAAAAAGGCCCAAAGCTTTTCCTCTAAGAGTCCCATTGTTGTTTTTTTTTAATTCAAGACAGGGATCACAGCTACTAGTTAGCAACTACAACATTGCCGATGCCTTTGAATTTCAGTGGATCTTTACGGTAAGGGTATAGGCACACCTTCTCAATATTGTTCAAACACAGCTTTACTCTTGACCATTCAGATTGCAAAATTAATTCTGCAATATCAACTTCGCGCTGGAACCATTCATTTATCCAACAACAGGTTGCGTAAAACACCAACATGTATTGGAGCTAACATTTACTTATTTAAAAATTCTTAATCTTGCTTGAAAATATAGATACTGTTGAACAAGTTTTTGTTTTTTCTCTTGAGTCAGTGAAAAGGCATCTGGCAACACGGTCAGTTTGATCAGGAGATCGCAAATTTAGTGTTAGTTATTATAAGCCTGTCAAAAACGGACGAATTGCGCGTCACGCCCTCCGACAAGTAGTCAAAATGAGCATTTCGCTCATGAAGATGGGTATAAATATGCGTTTCGTACCTTTTTGCGAGCAAAGTGACCGGAAATATTGTTTAAACTTCTAGCTTCTTGAGCACTGTGGATAATAGGATAGTTTTGTTAACTTTCTAATCTTTAATATGGTTTGTTAGTTCATTAGATCTTTACGTCTCGGTGAGATAAGGTTATTAGCATTCAGTATAGGCCAGAGCTTCAATTTAACTCCGATCGTCACCTGAAAACCGCCATCATCGTAACTCTACCGTTCCCACGAACAATGGTTGCTGTGTCACTGCAGTGATTATCACGCAGGTTTGATCTCCATTGTGTAGTTTTTCCGCATTTTGCTTAATGACAACACCGTCTCAAATCACAAATTAGCCACCCACCTTTAAATCGTAAGGTAAAATCAGTTTCAAGAGGCGGGTGGGATGAATAACAAAATTTTTAGTGCCATCCTGGTTTTACGCTGCGTAAAAGTATCTAATGATTGTGACTATAACCTTCTCAATTCTTACCTGTAGAAAATGCGCATTTCTTCTCGATCGAAACACAATCTCGGAACATATTTATGAAAACAGACCAATAACAGGCTTGAGCTTAACCGCTCTTGACGTTGGTGTTCTGAAAGCAAAACACAAAGCTGCGATCAAATCTTTGCCGCAGTGCGCGTAGTTTGCAGCAACGAGCAAACGTGCATGCAAAGGTTACATGATGTTTATGTTGCTATTTGCCGCTATGCTTCGTTACTGTGCTGCGCACTGCCGACAAGCACGCTTGAACAACTGCCAACTTCGCGATGTTGCCTAGAATGAAACGCAGAAGCTCCGGATGAAAGCATCAGTCAAGCTTCGAACGATCGAAATTTATTTGAAGGAAGCGAGACCGTATTGTTTTCGCATGCGAATGGATGGAAGTTCGTTCAAAACTGAAGGTTGGAGTGAAAGCATCTGCTCAGAAGGTGCGCATGGGTAGATTAAACAAATCATATGTGTAGGAGCAGGCAATTGAATTTCCCCAAATTTGCCTAAAAAAACTTTAATGCAACAAACTTTCTCTCTACAAATTTTCTGTAGCTGTTGGTACATTCTATTTTCCTCTACCATGTTGCCACAAACTTGAAAATATAAAATTTGATACTTGAAGTTTGGTTTTAAATAACCCAACTGAATGAAACTATGATAAGCTGTGCAAGCACATTGTCAGAACTCAGCTGGCTCAGTACTCAGAGCATCTGCTTTACAGTTCTGAGGTTTGGCGTTCCATTCACATTCCAGCTGTTGCTGTCAGCAAGAAACCTCATACCCAGCTGAGGACATATATGCCACATACTGTATGGCAAAATGTCTTCAATTCTAAACACTATCATAAAAATTAAAATCACAAGTTTTTCGTATTTGCCTGGCATGTTGAGCCGATTATGTTTACGATTTTAGGGAGCGTCAGAATGCCAGTGTAACCTTAGTACCTCTGGAAGAGCTTAAAGCCGGAACGCTCGTGAAAAAATACTATAATGATCTCTACTAATATGAAGTAGTTGCCCTGGAGCATACTCCATTCCCACAGTGTACAATTAATACAGTACATAAAAGAAATGCCTTTTCTGTCCAAACTTTAAAGTGAGTTCAGTTACTTGTCAACGCTCACACACTAAAACACGAAGTTACTAGAAGCACTTTGTTGAATTTATATATATCTAAGGTGTTTCTACGACATAATGAACTTTTTATTTATATACTCAATAACAACAAAAAAATAAATTGCATTAGTATTGTTGAAAAGTGTCGAAAGTACATTGCCCAAATTTGCCCGCATTTTTTCAGACTGCCCAAATCTTTCACAAATAAAAACATTGGGGGTGAACTTTCACCACCTGACCCCCGGCTCCTACACCACTGAAACAAACAACTCGCAAGTGTATTGATCTTGCTTGACAGTAAACAACAAAACGGTGCAGTGATTCTTTTGACGGAAACTACACAACGACACCCTCCTTTTGATGTTGCAAGGCAGGGGTCTCCAAACTTTCTTGCCAGTGAGCCACATTAGCTTTCACGCAACAGGCCGACAGCCTGACATCCCAAGTAATGTGATTGTTTTGGGATACGTTACATTCTACCAAATCAACAAATGTTTCCCACAAATATTATTCATTCATTTTTGACAAAATGACTTCACGAGACGGATTTGGCCCGCGGGCCGTAGTTTGGGGGCACCTGCTGCAAGGGGTTGCTGCACTATCAAAAACACAAGTTACAACTGCAACCACTAGACATTTTATATTAGACTGAGAAAAACAAACGCATTTAATGTTTTAATGCTTGTAACAGATAAATTCGAAATTGATGCGCACATTTTGAAATCTGCTTCTTCCATTCGAGTACATTAGCAAAAATGATTAGCCATTAACTTAATGGCGAAGTACGTGATTGAAAAATTGTGGAGGAAAATAGAGTAGAAACGCATGACCGGAGCTACATACATGTATACTCTTGTTCACTGTAGTAAAGAGCATTAAGTGAAAGCCTGAGTGGTGCACCCAATTTGTAACGTTACGAAACTTGTGATGGAGCAACTTTCTCGCACTTCTACCGAGTAAATTTTTGTTAAGGGAATTCCTAACTTTAATCCAATACTAAAGGACAGAACGGAAACTACTACATTTCTGCCAACGCTTAATCTTTGTGCAACTGGCAAAAGTATAAAACAAATTTTAGTGCTTCACCAAATGCATGCAGGTAGTAGTGAAGCAAGAATAATGGGTACATGTTTCAGAAGAAGCGGAAAGCGTTGTGTTGTTTAAATAATTGTTTACGTTTGCATGATGAAAGCATATTTCAGTCTAACGCAAGCCACTGAGTGGTAATAATTAAAAATGCTTTAATAAATGTAATTCGACATCAGCATGCTAAAAATATACGGTCGTTATGGAAAAGTTCTACCAAGTACAATCTATTTGCTTTCGCCAAATTGAGATGTGGGGCTGTCGTAGGATTTGTTAAAGACAGAAACTTTCTGAGATTGGTTTAACGAAGAAAGTGGTTATGTTCCTTAGAAGCAATTTTGAGTGGTTTCCTAAAACGGGACTGATGAGCAATAAGTTGATTTCTGCTTTATTTTTTGTGGTTATACGGTCAGTCCAAGCACTTAGGCCATGCTCTGCAGCAAGTTGTCCGACAAGGAACACGACACTTTGCTTGTCGAACGTTTTTTAACAGAACTTAATATTAACCTTGTTTGTGAATATCGTTGCAGAGACGTCAGTTTCTTCAGTGTTTCTACTTCCTCAGGAGACAGACTCGACAACTTTACATGCAATTCTGGGAGCGCTTGGTAGTGGTGTTGGCTTGGTCTTTTTTGTTCTTTTGTTCGTGTACTTCACCAGATTGCATCACTATCTGAATGGAAAGGGCGATGAAATACCAGCTTCGTTGGTAAGATACTCAGTGCGTGGACGATTATTTACGTGCATGGAAAACGGGAATAGGAAGCGCGGTCCCAAGTGTTTCATAATACCAAAAACTACACCAATTCGTGTGAAAACAAATGCTCGGAAACCAAGTAGATTTACTGTAATCTGCTAGTGAAAAATGTACTTTTACACGAGCATTTGAAGTTTTCTAAAACAGTATAGACTTATTTAAATCTAAATGCTTCTGAATTTCGCCCCTTAGTTATATTTTATATGCGATATTATGCTTGCTTGTTGCAGTCCATTTTAACAAAAGTCTTATGTGAATTACAATGATAATTGTGCTGTTTTCAAGTCAGTAGCTTTTTCGAGTGGCGCTCCACGTTCTTATTGGGCTTTCACCTTCTGCGCCTATTGTGTAGTTGGGGTACCTAATTACTATTGCGGGCCGCATGAATTGTGGGTTATTGCTGGCGGGCCGCAAGTTCCTCCTAAATTTCTACCTTTATCGACTATGAGGAAGAGTTCTTTTGAATTACTATCTAAGCATATGCCTGTCATGCTGCTTCGTTTGAAGCGATGTTGTACTCTAGTTTGGGTAACGAAAATTCTGGCGCGGGCCATATCAAATTTTCACGCGGGCCGCAGGTACCCCACCCCCTGGTGTATTGACTTTCATTTGGACCAAACGTGGCGTTCAGCGCGATGCATGGAAAACAGCAGTTTCAACTGTGAAAAATTCACCTGCCCAGTAAAATGTTTTTGGGGCAACGTGACATTGCATGCCTCATAAGTTTGCAGCTCTGAAATAATTGCAAAAATCACCTATTTTGTAAAGGATTTATTGCGCAGGCTCAAGTTATGGCTGAAGGCGATGTGTATCAGCTGCAAGGTGTGAGTGATACTGTCTGTGAAGAAGCAGTCACGTCTTTCTTACGCCCTCCACCGCATCCAAGAACCAGTGGTCACACGTTTGTTTTCCCAGCAGTAATCCCAAACCCTCACGTTACTGACGGACTTCCGTCAGATTCAGAGGAACCTACCCTTAACAATATAAAGAACGCCACGCCAAATTGCAGAGATAGCGACTGCGTTTCTTATGTATACGAGTCGGTGCAAACAGCTGGGTTTGAACCGCCCAGTGTTCTACCCTCTGATGGATACGTGGCTGCGCCGCTTTCCCCTGATTCTGGTCTTGTTGACTGTTATGCTAGTTTCGGGGAGGAACTAGATTACGTTTTGGAAATTTGACTTCTTCAGCAACCAGTCAAATCAGTTATAGAGCATTTATTCTTACATTATTTTGTCTCTGCTGTTTGTTTTATTTCGGTCGTTGGTCCCTGACCTACTTTCCTTTATTTTCACCTTTGTGATGTTTTTGTAAACATGTACTGGTGTACTGAAAAATCAAAAACTTCACGAAAGTGAGTGCAATTACATGCAGTGAGCGTTCATACATGCACATCAGTCTTTATTGCCACAATTATTTGTGATGCTTTCGATATCGATGGTTTTTTTTTTATATTTTCTGTTTTTCAAAGGTTGCCGTACAAAAAAAAGGTGTTTTCGAAGTACAACGAAACGTTTTATTCAGCTCATTTGTACTGTATAAAAAAAGCTCGCCTGATCTGCAATTGTCTTGGGAAGCATTTTTCAATTTTTGCTGAAAAGTTTTATGGAATATCTATAGATAGCAACACCTTGCGTAAACTGGAACCCGAAAAGTTTATGCCATTTTGTTGTGGCATTTGTTGACAGAAGGTTTTTGTGTAAGGTGATAGGATTGTTCAGATTTTGTAGAAAAATAACAGAGAATATGCCTTTTGATTCCATTTCATATCACAAAATTATCCAATTAGTGTCTTTGGGATCGCACATGGCTCTTTAGCCGCTATAAATTATGGTTAATTCGTTAACTTACTACATTTCTAAAACACACTATTAAAAGAAAGTTTCTGAGACACCAACAATTTTCAAATTTTGCAACGTGCTGTTTTGCTGAATCATCATTCATCAGCAATTTTATCGTTCCAAGGACGTTGCGCACACGCATGACAAGACTTAGTTGCTTCGTGAAGTTTGCAGAAGGTCTTATTGCAATGTGCATTCCTCTAGGGTAACCTGATTGATACCTCGCAGATAGAAAATTGGGCTATACACTTCAATTGCTGGGCGTTGTAGGCTTTAACAGCAATTTCATTTGTGTATAAGCTTGTACCCACTCGGCTGTGGTTGATTCGAATACCAAGCACAAGTCTGTGAATTTTTTCTGAAACCGGCGGCCTCATGGTACCTTAAAACGCCACATTTGCAAACACCTCGCTTAGTAACTCAGGTATACAAGCTTTGCAGCTCTCGATTTCTTTGTGTTTACAAATCACACCTGTTCAAGGCAGGACACTTTCCTGAAGATCGATGCTATCCGTCCGCGTATGAAGAAACGACGCTTTGTTCTTCAAGCAAGAGTTCTTTTTCATCGCAACCAGCACACACGAGATTTTACCCTCTGTGTTCTGTTGTGAAGAAGTCTGTTTTCCAAGAGTGCGCTATGACTATGGTCCATTTTGAATGAGTTAATGTTGCACTGACGTGCTTCAAAGGAAATCGGTGTTTAAACGCTGCTTATTCCCGAAGTTGGCCGACTCATTGTGTTGAACTGGTTGGTTTTAAGAAAGATCACCTATTTCCACACGCACCAGTTCTACGACATTGCTTGAGGTCATGTTTGAGAAAATCTTCATGCACCTGAATTCGTGGACTTTGTTTTCCAGGCCCTGTTTGATTTGTTTCAACTCATCTAGCTTTAAAGTAACTACTTTTTGGTGCAAGGTTTGCTCGCGCCAAGTGCAGAGGTATTTATAGATTATGCTCTCGTCGAATGCAAAATACCAATCACTGACTTACGTCAGAGAAAAAGTGGGCTTTTATTATAAGCTAATTCCGCCGTTTATAAAAATGTAACTAATTGTGAGTTGTTTCAACAAATGCGGCAATCTTGTTACTTTTGTGTTCCCGCACGGATTCTTCCGTTCATATTTTAATCTAATAGGTTAAGCCGCATCACAGCAAGTCAATGTAGAAAGCCCTCCTCTACATTCAGATCCCATCAGGAAAGACAGTTACAGCTAAATGGGTTTGCTGCCTATGCAAATATTCTACTCATCTCCTTGACCTTTTAGGTTGACCAGCATTTGTTTTGACATAAAGCAACTCACAAGATTGTTTCAAACAGTGCAGCCTTGTAAACAATGTTTATTTTGACGTCTTCACGTGCAGTAGAAGTCTTATTTGTGCAACCTCCGGAAACCTCTGCAAAATGTTCGCCTTCGACAGGTGACAGAGTACAGGCTATCAGCAGGTTCGCAGTCAGATTTTAAGGTTTGGGGGAGGCAAAATACACTTTTACGGGGCAAGATTTTTTGTTTAATAAAAATAATAAAAAGTTTTCTAGGCACAACAAATTATGAGGGCACAAAAAATTGGGAGCTGCCCCCGAATGCTCCCACGTGGCTACACGCCTGGGCTGTCATCCCCTAAATTCTCGCAATTTTGAGCTTTCTTTGGATGTTCACTAGTGCTGCAAGTTTTAAAGAACTAATTTCTAAATTGGTTTTCAAAAAATGTACGGAGTTCAAAACTAAACGCGTTACTTACCACCTATTTTGTAACCAGTGAAAACGAAGATAAAAATAAATACTACGGCCAAAGCAAACGATACAACTATCGTTTGCTTTGGCCGTAGTATTTATTATAAGGCTATTTAGCACTTCCGCTTTTCGTGTACCGAAGATAAAAAGCACCCAAATTGCGTCCACCTAAGAAAGTTTTTATTGCTTTTTTATTCTATACTAATTTCTGCAATTACACACATTCCTTCGTTTCGTACAACTCATTGCAATTAATCTATACTTACGTGGGATTGATCTGCTGGATCCGTGGAAATGTAGGCTCGACTGCTGCGGTTGGTCTGATAAATTTTGTCTTTCAGCGGGCCTGTTGCTGGTTCCAAGGCACCAAGGAACTTTCATTATGAGGCCTTAGCTTATTTATGCACTGGATCGTGATGAATACTTTTAAATGCAGAGCGTTTGGTACAGTTCAACGATTTTTTTCAGTCCATTACACTTTTTCGTGTTTTTTTTGCAAAATTGAAATCAGGCTTGCTGCGAGCAATTTTGTTGAAAAGATTTTCCAAGTTTCCACAAAATTTTCTGTGGTCTCATAAAGAAGTGCTCCTGCATTGCCTTAGAGTATTAGATGTTTTAGTGCGGTTGGATCTTACATGTATACTCCAAGAAAAAACGCCAGGTCTGAGCTTGCGAAACCCCTGCACATTATATTTGTTAGTTTGTCAACATATGGCTAATTGCGAGGATGGACAAACTCTTGCCATCAGCGTCGGAATGGTTTTATCCAGGGGGGGGGGCAATTATTAATTTTTCAAAGGGAGGGCCATAGGTGATACAATTTCATTTTACCCACTCGAAACTAAGAAACAACCTTTCTTGCTAAAACTTTGATAGAAAAATGTCAAATTTCAAAATCCAGGGGGGAAAGTCTCCTCTGCCCCCCTGTACCGACGCCCATGACTCTGGTCATTGTTTTTGTGGCTGTTAGACGCAAATTTGTTTTGTTAAACGTTTTACTGCATGCTGTTAATAAAGTTAAACAACCTATTGGTGCATCTGAATACACAAGGGATATATTCATTATAAATTAGCCGTGTTAGCGATGCTCAAAATTTTTTTTGTTTTACGTAGCTACAAACTGTGTTTTAAGTATGCATGAATGTTTCCTGTTTTTCTAACTAGGTCCTTTTTATGCTGCCAAAGTTAGTTGTGATCTCTTATTTTTCTAACCACTTACTCCCCCGCGCAGCATACCTATTCCAAAGCCAGCATTAACTGGAAAACAAACAGCTGATCTCCAAAAAACTTGAACAAAGCCAAGTTCAACTCTACAGGCAAATTGATTTTACCGAGGTTGTTAACAACTAACCTGTTTTATCACGGGTGTAGTGCTAAAAAATGAAATGTGGGAACACATCCAGAAAACTAGCCAGTTTCAACAGCACTTCTCACTCATGTTTGAATTGTTATTTAACGAAATATTCATGTTCGTTAGACTACAAACGAAAACAAAAAATGTGTAGGAACTCCGTTCCCACGAGTTCCCACCCCGCTACACACCTTGTTTTCATAACGATTCAAAGTAGTGGCACACGCAAATATGATCCTGAACGACTGATCGTCTTGAACCCAATTGCATTTTGCTGTTTTTTTTCACCTGTCTGCAACTTACCGACTCAAGGTCAACAGGGTAATGTTAAGGGTCCAATACATGTTGAAAACAAGTATGTAATAATTGGGTTTTCGATGTCAAGATCGTGTAAATCTAATCAGAAGTGTTTCCTAGTTGCAGTATACTTTCCTAAGATCAACGTAGGCTGAGCAGCAAGTTGATAAATGCAGGAAAACGAAGAGATATTCAACATCCTGCCACACGCTGATCCAATACACTGATAAGAAATTCAAAAAAATATCCGAAATTTCCTGCAATTAACAGGTGTTCTTTTCCAGGCACATATTTTTTGTGAGAACGTATAAACAGGTGATTCTGTGTTAAGCATTGCCAGCCATTAAAACGTATTCCTGTAAATTCAGTTTGGCATGCCCAGTGCATCAGTCACCCAGGACCAAGTGTGCAAAAAATCGCGTCAGAATCTGGCCGGAAACCGAGCTGTTTCACTAAAGCTGCTGGTTTGGCAGATCTTGTTGAGAAACGGGCACGTTAACGGAAACAAGCGCTTGGATGCGTGCTGCCGCGACGTCACAAGTATCAGGCTATCGAGACACTGAACAGTTAAAATGTTTGCTTAAACTCAACATCCTTGTGCAAGTTATCACTTGATCTTAAATTGTTGTTTATAGCCTCCTGCTTCAGTCGGCTTTATGTATATTGATTTGAAAAAAACGTTTAAACACAAGACGAAACTCAACATTATCCAACTTAAACTTGCCATATCAAGTGTCAGCAAAATTTTCGAAACGGATTTGCAAGACGTCTTGTCCAGCATTTGCTACTTACAGTACCTTTTGAGTCGTGAAAAGAGTAGGGCACAAACGAAACAATCAGAAATCCGCATACGATGTATGAAATTTTACATGGTGCGAAATTTTGAACAGGCCTTCAGGGTGGCGAGGTGCAAAAGCTATAGCAATCTTTAACCAAATTCGCGCAATTGCAACATCGGATCTGTTTCAACCCATGCCCAAGCACCCACCAATTTAGACTGGCAAACTGTAAAAATCACATATTGTCTGCGCTCGCAGCAAAACTGATACTGTGCGGTTTTGCTAACAAGAGGCTGGACGTCAAATCGGCTCTACGTGTTCATGTTCTGCAAACCGCAGCTTTAATCGTTAGACGGCGTTTTATATGTGGCCTTGCAGGGAACGAAAGGCTATTGAACAAGTTGAGGATTAAATTATCGATTGTAAACAATATTTTTCATGTCTGCCGAAGCGGGAACCCGAGAGGAATGGTTTCTTACATTATTGGAAAAGTTGTCATATATATAACCGCTTTGTCGAAACGCAGTGGACGCGCACGCTTCTGCGCTTGATCACGTGATCAGAAATCCGCAGAAGGCGGTGAGTGGAGCAACCCAGGGGCGTAACAACCGGTATAAACATGTGATCTTGAACGAGGCCAGAAAGCCCGGTCGAGTTTATGTCAAAGCGACTTCTCAGTCGTTTTTGCGCAATACAGGATATCAGGAACGCCGCGATTCGTTCGCGAACAGTACGCTGGATTCGGTAGCGAAACACCGCTTGTCCCAGTGTTTTCCTGCTGCCCTTCACAATAAGCCACAATTCCCGGGGCAGGGTTCAGTTGGAGCGAGCTGTTCAAGCAGGCCTTGGTTCTGAAACCACATGAGGAACGCATTTTATCTTCGCTGACAAGATCCGTCTCGGAAGGAGAGCTCCTATGCGGTGCAAGCTGGCTTCCAGACGACAAGGGAACTTTCTTTTCCGCGTTTGTGACCGAGAATGTTTCGTCTTCGTTTTCCCGGCCACCTGAACTGCAATCGCGAAAGTTGATCGGACTTTCACTCTCACAACCGAAAGCTTTCCTTCCTTTGTCAAACGCGGCGTCAAAGGGGACATAGCCGGATCCATGACCGTCGTCCAAGATATCCGGCTTTGCCGCATTGGTAGAGCCATCACGAAGGGCACTGTGGCTTCCTTCAAACCCGTTGGCTTGACCTGGAACGGAGCTGTGATGGAACCATGCCCCTTCGCTTATCAGTCCTCGCAGAGTAATGCTCTCGGGCAATTTCGTACCTGAACAAAGCACAGCAACCGATGCTTACTTGTTCTTTTTTCTAAAATTTCTACAAAGTCGCGGATGGATTTCGTTGATGACTTACCTGCATCACAAGAACGTGACAAACATTGAAGTACTGGTGATAACAACAGGCCTGTTGAACGACAGGTTCGACCTGTTGAACGCACCTGGCGTAACTGCGGGTATAACAAAGCCGGGATGCTTTTTCTCTAAAAATGATTTTAGTTCTACTGCAGGTCGTTGAAATCGGTTTTTCTCCAAGGGCGATTTTTCTATAAAGGATAAACTTTATACTTATCTCTTGTTTGCCTAAATTCACTTTCAATTTCCTTTACGGTTATTCTACATAAATCGCGGGTCTGCAAAAAAACACTTTTTCATGTACCTGCGTTTGGTTATCATGTAAACATTTATCTGCCACACTGATTAAGTAACCTCATGATTTTAGAGATACTGCTAAACTTGTTTTCGAAAACGACGAGCTTACGTTGGTACGCAAAATTGAGTTGAACTTTCAAAACATCTATCTTTTCTTGAATGTTTTAATTTTGAACTTGCGTAGTATACGAATCTTTGGAGCTTATTTACTTTTTTCTATGAATTCTTGCTACTGGCTTTGGCTCCAAATTTTCTGCTTCCGTGTAAATAAATAGTTGGCACGAGTTTGTTGGTAGCACTAAAAAACAAAACGCGTATAGGGGAATGTAACGCCATGTCACAAACAGTAAATTGAGCCATTCTTATAAAAAAGTCAAGTTTTTTTTCTTGGGGATATTTGTTGCTATAGATTCTGCTCATTTTTTGGTATTTTAAAAGTAAAATTAAAATGCATGAATGAATTATAGTAAAACGATAGTGGGTTAGCTGGCTCCACATGTGAAAACGATGCACTGAATAACGTATGACGTAACGCGGCGCACTCTAGTTCAAAATAGCACGAAATCAAACAGTGCTGATTGCATAATGCAGAAAAACAGGTAGGGCTGTTAAATCAGATTTCCTCTCACGTTTTGCCTTGTTTGCGGTTGCTTAGATCGCTTGATGTTAGTATTGGACCTACATAAGGATGTTTCTTACTTGCATCCATCTGTGACGTGTCCGACAACATGCGCTGCTTCTCTACTTCCCAACTCCTTGTTTCAACTTTGTCAAAGATTTCTGGCAGGGGCGTTGCAGCTTCAGGAGCATCAGGCTTTGCGTCAAAAATTTCCTCCTGGTTAAAAAAGTTGGTTTCTTACTTTCCACTTCTCATCACGAGCGCACAGACGTTGTTCGTTTGCAAACTGCTGTTGCAATCCTACAAAAGTTTCGTTTAGATTTGAAATGAAGCTGTCCAAAAAGTCATAGTGTTTGCTTATCACCAGGGTGCACAACCTTTTCGCTATTGCGGGCCGCATTACGTTATTTTTATGAATCACGGCCTCCAGTGAGTTTAAGATGTTTTTATTTTTTCTGTTGTTTGTTTTGCTTCCACACGTTTGTTTGGCGGTCTTTCTACTAAGTATCATCACACAGTAGACAAAGAGTTTGGCCGCCATAACTTATATCTTAAATTACATGTCACGGCCGCATAATTTTTTATCGAAGGCCGCATGCTGCCGCAGGTTGTGCACCCCTTGCTTATTTAGTCATGAAAAAAACGCTGCACTTCGTCTTCAAAACCTAATGAGAAGCCATTGTTATCATAGTGGAAAAATTACTTTCAAACAATGGTCGCCATATAGTCGAGCCTTTTAGTTGCAACGGTACTTCTGATTTACACTAAACAACTGGTTTGTCGATTCAAACGGAAGTTAGATAATTTATCCCGTGGAAAGTTATCTTCTGCTATTGTTGATAACAGTTCATTGTAATGGAGCGGGTTAAACGTATTTTTAAACTGAAATAGACCAATTGCGAGACAGGTTACTGTAACTGATACATACGATAAATCTATTCTACCACATCGGACTAGTTGATAACAGTCCCAAGATCTAGACATGTATGCCAAGAAATTGTAACTGATTTTGTTTATACCTGTTATCTAACTCTCTACTCAAAATTAGCGCTAGTTTTCATCCTTATGTGTCTTCCTAATGAAATACCTTTTTCGCACTTCAATCACACTTCTATCATTCAAACGAAATAAATCAATGCCAAGACCTCTCTAAAGCGCTTTTCTACGTTTGGCCTTACCAATGCTTCGGGTATGGGACCAACTCTATACACAAGTCGTTGGAATTTCCAAGCACGATGGGCGAAAAATAGCAAAAAACCAAAGACGGCCATTCCACCAAGCGATGAGATTGTTAATGCCAGCACCGAGTGGTGCGACTTTCCTTTTCGTTCGATTTCGTCCCGTGGCTCGAGACAAGCAGCCCCGCTCCAGGGGCTTGCGGCTGATGTTGTGTTCTGTGCGTTGTAATCATGTTCGAACAACCGCATAGACGCGCAATACGTTTCGTCAATCGTCCCAAACTAAACAAACAAAATGCAAAAGAGTATTCACGTGGATACGTTACCGGAATACAGCAATTTTTGCTGCAGTACAAAATATGAAACATGCATAGTCAACCCTAAACAGCCTTTTCAGTCTAAAGTAGTCAGCAAGGGATTCTAATCGGGTGTTTCTTTTGCGATTCGAGCCAACGCTTGACCACATAGCACGTGAAACGCCTTGGAACTGTTTGTCGTAGTTAGTTTTCAAGGTGAAGACAACCAGTGTTGCAGATTTGACTGCAAATTCACTTTCATGTTTCACGACAATGATTGCTGTACTTATTTTTTTATTCGAAGAGCCAATGATCATTAATCACTGCCATTTCAAGCCTTGACTGTTTCCACGGGACCATGCCCACTAACATGTTCCAAAGGTTTTTAAGACAAAAATTCACAACGATCGTACCACAAGTAGAATTTTCGATTGTCCAATACACACAATTGGCCCACGACGCCAGGTTCATTCAAGTCAATTTTCTGTTAGCAGCAGCAACAAGACAGTTGTGACCAGGTTTGCAGGTTTTATCGTAAATGCGTTTGTTAATGATAAAATATTATTTCTTGAAACTCTAATTCCAACGGTGAAAATCTACTCCTGTAAAAATTGTCGCTTCCTCCAAATGTGAACATATAGTTCCCCTGAATGGAAATGCAGAGATTTATTAGAAATAGAAAATACTACGACTCTATGTCGCCTTTGGTCTAGTAGCATTTCTCTTGTCTTCTTTTCGTCCGAGTTGCATTTTGGCGACAATGTTCAATTCAAGTTTACACCTAGCGCAGCAGCTCATGAGCCTCTTGAATCTATAGGCTGACATGTAGGGCTACCTACTTCTCATGCTTGTGATCTGAGCAGGTACGTGGCAAAAAAATTAGAGGTGGAGTGAGGATTGTCTACTCAAATAAATAATTGCCTTTACCCGTTCAAGCTTTTCGACCCCCTGGCTACACCACTGGATCTGGGACCATTTTGTAGTGAAACCTGAATGCTGTAAGAAGTTAAAGAACCAGTCAAGCTCAGCCTACGTCGCTACATAATCTAGTACCTTCACACATACCCAACCACAGCATTTAGGCTAAAGCAATTTGTTCTTAACTTTTCCAACCCCGGTACCCCTGTTCCTAAGGATACAAGCTTGGGGACCCCTCGTCTTCGGTTATGTCATTAGTCAAAGTGGTGGTCAATGTTGTTTGTGCATTTGAGAGTTAAAAGAAAACGATTTGGCATTCCTTCTGGTGACCCCGTTAAGGAACACTGGACTAAGGATTAATTTTGAGGTTTCATTTGTTTTCAGAAAATTTCACTAAACAGCTTGCCATATGACGCTAATACTATGCTTCTGGCAATCGTACGTTTGGGGCGCCATGATATTGGACACGTGCAGCATAAAAAAACTGCTAAATCGGACAGTCTGAAGAGTCAAATTCTCTAGTGACGTGGTTACAAAGAAAAAACAATTGGACCTCGAACGACATCCAAAATGAAATCATTCAAATCATGGCTGATTCTGTTTTGAGAAGCATCGCGTACGACTTCAAAGCGAAAAAGCATTTTTCCATTTTCATCGACGAAACAACGGACTCCAGCTTCAAGAACAAGCCAAATATATGTTTAAGACACGTTGATATCAGAAATTTGAATGTTCATGAAAATTTCGCTCGGTCTTTGAAACTGAAACACGGAGACGGAGACAATCACAAAATTCCTTAAAGATGCTGTTTACCGCTTGGGATTTCACTTGAATGATTGTAGAGGGCAAGGAAACGATCAAGCCTTTAGCATGAGAGGTCGCTTGTCTGGGTACAAAGACGAACGACATCTGAATATCCCAAAGAAATTTTGTTCACTGCTTTTGTCATTCGTTGACCTTGGCTGTGCAAGACTGTTCAAACGAAATGTTGTTGATGAGAAATGCGCTGGATACTATTTAGTAGCTGCCCAACCTTTTTTATTTTTCTCTAAAACAAAGAGATTTGTTCGAAAAAATGAAGCTCAGTTTTGATCTTACTGGAGCAACATCGCGTCGTTTGTGTCATACGAGGTGGACTGCCAAAGCAAAATCTTCCGAATCGGCTTCGCAAAATTGCGAAGCTTTGCTGGAAACCTTGTTTTCTATTCTTTTTGGTAATGACAGGGTAGAGTGCGTGGAAGTTAAGGGCGAAGCAAGTGGAGCTCATACTAAGATTGAGAAGTTTGATCCATTTCTTTGCCACAGGTGTCTGTGCCGAGTTTTATTCAATAACGGATCAGCTAAGCACAACCTTGCAGTGCAGGAAAATCACTGCAACTGAAGCCAAGGCTGAATTAGTATGCAGTGCTGTTCAGCGCTTTTGATTTCATGCTTAATTTTACTCATCTTTGGAGGAAACCGTCCAACAAGCTCAAAAGTTACAACTTACGGATCTCCGTATTCCAAGAGGGCGCAGACTTAAAAAATGCAGCATGGCTCAAGGCCATGTAAGTTCAATTATCCGAAAGATTATTATCGTATATTATACTTCGACTTTGACGACAGCACCAACGGCGAAATACAAAGAGATTCAACCAGGAAAAATTTAATCTTTATACAAAATGCGAGAAATTGCTTATTTCGGTTGCAAACAGAAGATACGTGATGGCAGAAACCCAGGCAGCTGTGAAAAAGCATTTTGGTAACGATCTGGATGCTTCAAGGTTGTTTAAGTGATCAAGCCTTTGCACATTTGTGGTTGTTCGGAGATACGTTTTCAACCGACCACGAATGAAAAAGACGCTTTACAGAAGCTCTTGTAGCTGGTAGCTGTTATGCCAGTGGCAGAAGTTTTCGAACTTCCTAAACAATGTCACAATTCGAAGTAAATGCGAGAATGCCAGAAAGTACGCCTTATATTTTCACGTTCGCATCTGATGCCGCATTACCCAAAACAGTCAATTGATTAATGATTTCGTCTGCTCATAGAAATTATACAGGAAGTTTGAATGTGCAAAATATAGCTTCAGAGTTTGTTTCAAGAAATCAGAAACGCCGTGATGTTTTTGGAAAGTCTGACGCATCTTTTATCATTTTTTCTTCTGATTGCACTACCATGCTTCGTTGTCACCCAGCTTAGCAACAAAGTTCTGTTTGATGTTTTGTCAAACATCATATCATACAAAACTTGAATCGTACGAAAATCTTTCTTTTGCTAGAAAGCCAATGGCAAGTTGTTGCTGCAGATGTCAAAGGCGAATTGAAAGCGATTATCATCAAAGTTTTTCTAAACTTGAAAGTTAAGTACATCACGTTGGATGAATTACTATAACCAAAAAAATATTTAGGTAATACTATGGCGACAAACAACTCAAATTTTTGTGGGTGGAAAACTGATTTCGGGATGGGTGACGAAAAATTAACAATATCTACTGAAACTTGCAAAAACGACACAACCCGCATGAATTAAAAAAATTAATTGCGTGGGGGAAGTGAATCTGTTTGCTCCCTTGCTTGTGGGCTTGCTGGATGATCCGTTAAATAGGCAGCGCACACAAGCCTTCAGTTCATAATTGAACCTCGTAGAAAACTTCCAAGTCCTTAATTTTTATAGCAATCGACTTGCACATTACAGAGACAGTGAGTGTGTTTTTTCTGGTAATTTTTGGCCTCTGGTTGCGCCAATCATTTTAAACTCTTGCCGCCGTTGTAATCGGACTTTATCCGTTAGTCTGCACCGAACCTGACACATGCGTCCCTTAAAGTTTGAAAGACCCTTAATAGGTTATGTACTGAATGTTGAAGCCAAAAAAATTCGAGATGCATCTTACGGACAAAAAATTCCGAGTTGCAGCGCACTCTTGAAGTTTAACCACGTGTCAAAATTATGCCCCGACGGTATTTTACAAAGAGGGAAAAGCACGTTTGCTTTAGCTCTGCAAAGTATTAAGCTTCAGTAGATTTTGTCAGTCTTGGAGGCCGTTGCCAGAACTATCTTCAATCGTTGTGTACGATTTTTCCCAATAGTCCGATCTGGGCTGAACTTACTGAATGTTTTCCGCAATTTCAAATGTACATGCCAAGAGTAACATGCTGTCGCACCTGCAACGGTATTTCGCTGGTGGAGAGGTCAATGTCCTTCACCTTGCTCGCTGTCTCATTTCCTTTCGTCCAATATTTGATCTGAAAACAACATGCAACACAAGAGATGATTACTTTTTTTAATTGATTTTGGTGACGCCAGTTGGCGACAGGGTGAATCCTGAAATTTGCTTCTTGCCGGGGTGGTTAAGGTGAACGCTTGTGCCCAACCAACGAACGTTACGGCGATTCACTCAGTGACCGTGGATCGAACACCCAACCTTCCAATTGTGAGGCGGAAACTTTACCACTGGGCGAAAGATGTTATTACATTAGAAGCACAGTAAAGTAAATTGCAGGTTGGCTGCTTTTATGTCACAATGCAAACTTAAAGTAAAGGTTGCAGAAACTTTCAAATATTTATTAACGCTTGCTCTTATGTCACACAATACCTGGTAGATCAACGTAGTCATATCGTTGCTAATGGGTTCCTTTGTGGCCAGATTGAGTGGGGTTTCTGGGCAAATAAACATAGCTTTTCCAACTCGGGTTGCTTCGAAAGCGGGAGGTACGAGTTTCGCTGCAACGACACGTTGTTTTCAACTAAAGACAGGCTGTTGACTTTGACGCGAAACAAAGAAATGATATCTTCACAGTGGTAACAAACTGGTCGATGTGCGGGTTTTGCAATAAAACATGAGAAGAAAAAAGAACAAGTAAGTAACTAAATAACCTGGCCAATGTGACGACAGTATGAGAACAAAGATACAAAAGCTCTAGTGTTTCTGGGAGCGCCACCAATCCTTAAGCACTCTCTTGGTTGTATTCATAGTTCAGTTGCAAGCACTCGTTTATTGCACTGGAGGCAGAGTTGCTTTTTCAGACATAAACGTTGCAATCGCGCTGATATTACACTTCGGTTAGGGAAAGGACAGCAGCATATTTGAATGCATTGGAAAAATATTTTGTGAAACTAACTTCTTCGAAAGCACCATAGTTGTAACTGCGTGACATCTTGTTGAAAAGCAGATAAACACTAACAATTTGTGCATAAATTAACATCGCCTAATTCAGGCGTTCCTAACCTTTCTCTGACCATGTACCTCTTCAGCATTTCGACAGATGAGCATGTACCCCTAAAATTTCTTATGACAAAATATTTTATCATGACTAATCATATATAAACTTAAAAAAAACATCTAATGATTTTTGAAAATAATATTCACTGATATATGTACAAATATTTGGAAATAAATAACATGTACATATATTTTTCCCTTCCGTTGCTAACCTTAAATGCACCCCTTCAGATAGGCAAATGTACGCTTAGGGGTACATGTGCCCAGGTTGGAAGCAACGGGCGCAATTTATATATTTCAGCATCAAAATAAGCGAATGCATGCACAGCTCCAAACAAAAAAGTCTTACTGCAAGAAATTCTAACGCAAAATGGCAATTACTTCAACAGTGTTAGAACGCCACGTCACACACACGCATCCACACATGGCGTATTCAGTCATGCATTTTGACGATGAGTCGTTGAGCATGTAACCAGGTGAGAGCGCTAGCACGTCACACATGCAAGAACGCATAAAGTGCGTATGAACAATGTACAAGACTACACATACTGTACAACGAAAGCCTAGCCATAGACGGACTTTTGTTCAAGGTAATGCAGGCGTTGCCGATGCCTCAGCCGCACGCACTTCGCTTTCCTAGGTGTTCAGATAGCAAGCCGGGCTGAGACGACCGGACTTCGCAGAGGGGAAGCCACTGCGATGATCTTACAACCAAAGGCTCTAGTTTTGCTGCAAGCTTTCATGGAATCAGCCGACTGGGCCTCGCTTTCAAACATTTGCGATGATTCGGACTTGCACATATCTATGTTCAAGTAATCAGTCTTCACAAAGATGACGCAAGCGAACCAATCATCAAATGTTTTTAATAGGAAGTCGGTGCCAACTTTACGCACCCTCAATCCTGAATTATTATTCTAATTGAATTCAGAGGATGCACATATTTACGTGAAATCAATTTCCTATTTAAAAAAATTGCTGACTGATTACACTGCGTCATCTCTGTGGAGACTACAGTACTTAGTTTTGCAATGTTCTTGTGGTTATTTTATTCAAAATGTCAGCAAACCATGACAAAATGTTTCATAGTAACGAGCATTTTACCAAAAAAAGCAACTTACTGTCGAATTCCGGTCGAAATGTTACTGTCTCCTCAAACGTTGGTGATGAGGCCAAGGACACACTGAACTCGTACTTGGCTACAGCTTCTTTCGCGAAAAAGCTCACATCACATGACGTGTTTCGTATGTTGACACAGAAAGAAACATTATTCCATGTAGAAATTTTCCTTGAACTGCCCAAAAAATCATTTGCAATTCCAATCTCGTTTTCAGAAAGAAAGATTATAACCGTAAAAGACAGAAATGTTAGACAACGCAAACAACTCAAGGCGTCATTTGGCAGGTTTTCACATTGGAAGCAACCAGGATTGGCACAATTTTTGTTGCGTAGTTTTGACTGCTGTAAGTGATAACTGATTGTCTTTTTTTCGTATCATTGCTTTGTTCAAGCCAACACGTAAACCCCAGAATTGTAACTAGTAGTGTCACGTCATCAAATAGACATATCAAAAAAGCGAGAAATGGCTCTTGGTAACGCGAGCGAGAACAAAACAGGAAGTGGATTAAGTAGTAGACGGCTCCACATCGTGACAACACAAAATGTTTCAGTCGCAAATAGCTGGAACGCATAATATTTTCGAAAATGCGTTTGGCGCGAGAATGTTTGTGTTCGGAAAAGGTTGGCGGTGCAGCCATTGCAATCGTATTCAGCTATCTACTGTTGCTACATGCAGTGCTCCTTGCAAATTGTAAAGAAAAACACGCCAGTAGCCCGTCTTGATGCTCACAGCAGGTTGATGCTTTGGGCTTAACAAGGAGCAAAGTTAACGCAAATTGCTGCGTGACAATTAACAGTCCACTGTGCCGCACCAATGACGCCTATGCATTAGTGCAGTTATACTGCTGAGAGGGACGATGACCACATGGCCCATTATCAATCTCCGAACATGTTTTGGTAGCGATAAATTATCAAAAACTAAATTATTTTTAACTCGATTTTTGTTTTTCTGTACATAACATCTCTTTTCTATGTTTGTTCTTGTTGCTTTACAACCTTCTTGTTTAAGTGAAAACTAGTAATGGATTAAACAAAGGAAGCGACCGAGTTTGTCGAAGACGACAGTTTGTACAACTGCCCAACGTAATTTAAATGGTCCAAGAACATATATATGAGTTTCCTTTGCTGTGACCCTTGACGTCCAGGCCACACGTTCACCTCGAAATTGTCCGCGAAACGACCGTGTATCTCGCTTCGGAGGAACGGTTCTGTGGTTCCCATCGAAGCACGCTTTTCAGCATCGTAGACTCCACCCAGATCTTTTTTATATCTAAATTCAACGCAAAAATGCATTTTGCATGCGATATACCTTGACATTTAATTGGTAAATTTATTTTATGCTTGCGTTTAAGCGTGTTTGTTTATGAAAACTTGCCATTTTACATGAGTGTGCATTTCTTCCTGCAAAATAGATGCTCAGATGGTATCAGTGATACACCATTGAGCTTATTGAAAAGTAAGAGAATGTGATTATGAAAGAAAGCCCATCCTGAAACTTACTTAGGCTTGTAGTACGTTGTAGTAGCCTTTACAACTGACACATTTTTCCACTTTCATGCAAACAATACTCATAATATACCTCAAGTCATATTTGTAGCATTGAATTTTCAAGCTCGTCTGGTTGGTTCTAATTTTAAAAGTGCTTTGATTTTACAATATAAATCTGATCAAAATTTATCAGTGTCTTTGCGATGCCAAAACCGCAGAAATTGCTTTTTGCAAAACAAGGTCTGCACGCTCCGAAATAAACCCACCAAAACTCATCGAAAACAATTGAGAAATCGTACAGACTGAAGAAATGCAGGCCATAACTAATAATGCTACCACTGCTGACCAACATCTTGAATCAAACACGTCACGCATGCAACAAATTACCAAAAAAAGGTGTTCATAAAATTGCTGCTCTGTTGCAGCAGCCTCAAGTCGAAACTGAGCCGTTTAGGTAAACTGCATGCTTAATATATATTTTACAAAAATTTTAATTCACATAAGGTTAAGCCTGGGTCGTGTCCTGTTTTTGTGATACGCTGTTGCGCGGAGTTTAAAAAATATTCGTTGTGGACGCAAGCAAGCGGGTTGCTGTTCGCTTGCCTGCAGCCGAAAACAGAATACAGAGCTGCGTGTACTGATACTCGTAAACTGCGCATGCCAAGACAACAAGGGAAAACATCCGTTTTCCACCTTTGTTGAAAAAAAAACACTGATAACAAACCGGTACCTTGATCGCCGTCGCTCCTTGTGGTTACGGTGTGCTGCTTTGCCAAACAAGGCAATAGGAAAGGAAAAACAAGAAATGTCACCACTGACAACATGTTCCACTGGCACCCGATCACAGACACCTAATTGTTTCCAAGTTGACAAGACAATCAACCTAGGACATGACTTTGGTGCTACAGCTGGCAAGCTGTTGCACGACGCATTTACGAATTTTCGACCGAGAGCTCAGAAAAAAGCCTGACATGTTAACAATCGGCCATTCACTGGAATTGGACACAGTCGAATGCTAACCAGTATGTTGCACTTCGTAAACAGCATTTGGCTGCATTTAGTTTAGGCGACGACCGTTTCGCAACATCAAATTTCATCATTTCCCGCATTAGACGCAGTCGGTTTCGACTTACCCTAACCCTTTCCAATGCAGTGCTGGCACATTACGCCGAACGCGCCGACACAAACTGGTGATACCACTTCCTCACTCCCAGAAACGAACATTGGCATGCTGCAGCGCCAGTCCGTGCGTGGAAATTTCATTATTCTAAGTTCGCATTACTCACACACATCTGATGAACAGGAAACCTGTGCTTTTCTCTTTTTTTGCAAAAATTCTGTCAATACGTGCGGTGAAGTTGATTAGCTGCAGTTGTTCACGATATGAAATTGAACAATATTTTATGTGTTCATAGACAATTATCTCCAGATCCCTAACTTTATACTAGAGGTGGTGTCTGGCATTGCTACTCATATTTTCAAGTGGAATCGTTTGCTGGGCACCATTTCCACAACTGCTTCGCGAACGCAGCGAAGTCAATTGGCCGAGGTAAATTTTTTGTTTGCAAAGTAAAAACATCCATCTGAGAGGTTTAATCATGCAACAGAAAAACTTGCTAAGCTTGAGACAGCCGTTTGTTGCCGAAGGTTATGGAATCTTACAGTAAGTGTAGAACCGATCCAAACTGGTCACAAACGTTTCTAGCCAAAACAGCTTGTAGGAATACTTCGTGTTCTGACAACCCCGGTTGTTTCCAAGCTGCAATCATACAGTAAAATAATATCAGCATCCGTGGATGTATTTTATCCCGACGTCTTTCGTGCACGAATAGTGCAACAGCTGAAGTGAACTAATTTTTCTGGAAAACGTTGCTTAGGTTCTGAAAATATGCAGTTTCTCTTTCGTTTCAGGATGGAAAATGGAGGTGCAGCGAAATCCTGACTCAGTTCATTGCACAATTCTTCCAGGTCACATCAAGAGCTCGGATTGCTGGTTGGCCGACTTAAGAGAAGCAGTTGAGCAAGTCAAGGTGGTTCTTTTGCATTTATTTGTGAGTGTTCTCGAGAACAATGCTTAGCATGCACTTATCAAAACTTTTGAATTATCAAATATTTTACATTGTACAAAAATTTTTCAACGTTTAACAAAGATTCAGCAAATGCTAGAGGGCCAGTCATTCTGGGTGGGATGGGTGGGACCACAGCTTTTATTTGTTTGCTAAATGCTTGTTCTGACCAATGCGGTGAAGGAAACGTGCCACAGTCTACGATCGTGACCAACAACTAACAAAAGCGGCAAATTTCCAGTGGAAAAGGATAATAGGCATATTTTCTTCTTGTAACTTTGACGGTCGTTTTGTATATTGTTTCTGCTGATACGTGCCATGCACTGAAACCACTAAATAACTCACGTTACATATGCGCCCTCGTGCAGAAAGTGCGGATAGGCAGTTGGCGTTTTAAATGGCAATAACTGTAAACACTCCGGTAGAATATACAACAACAGGATCGTCTACAACCTGCAGTGGTTTCTTAAACGGGGGGCGCGTACCCCTTGGGGAAGTGAAAGGTTTGCAAGGGGGCGCGAGCATGGAAGCGGCATATTGTTGAAAAGTCGAATAATGCCAAGTTACGTGTTGCGTTTTCGTGTTTGATTTTGAGGTTGGGTTGGGCGCGAGTATCAATGACAAACGCCAAAAGTTGCGCGACTGGAAAAGTTTAAACATCTCTGGTCTACACGCAAGCCCGCTTTTCAGCTGCTTTACGAAATGGGCTGTTACTTCTTGAAACGTTAGCACGTAGGAGCTGTTTCATGGTCCATGCACTACTAGCACGGGTATGTTTTGCAGAAGCAAGGATCGGATCCCAAACAGGGGAACACAGCTATCTACGGAATGCTGGCGAAGGTGCCCAGTAACGGAATCATCGACAACTTTCTGGTTGACCTTTTCGACGAAATTTACAAAGCTTAGTTTGAAAGTCCCACACCTTACTGCACCACTTAAAGTTACATCGAAATCTTTTTGGTCGGAGTGGCAAATGTTTTCTTGCTTTTTGATTTGCTCTAATCTCAATCGATGAGCTCTAATTTTGCGCGGATAACAAATGAAGCCATGTTTCCATGGTAGCTTTGGGATTCTCACAGTTAAGTCATTGTTTTCGTTACGTATTGAGCGCAATGTATACTCTTGCTTTTGGCGCTCCTTTTCCTCACGAAAGCTTATCAGACAATCGTCCTTCTTGAAGAAAAGTTTCAAGGAAAGAGCAAATGGAAGTGACGTTTTGCTTATGAGTTCACCAAAGCATATCGGCTACTTTGAGGAACACGAAGGAGATCTGCATGAGGCTTGCAAAAGAAATTTCATCGGTTGCAGTTTGTTTTTTCCCCTAGACGTGAAGACGCTTCCAGAAGTAATTTTGCAAATGCGTTTTGCATTTGAAGCAGTGTATTAGGTGTTCTGACATTTTTAGGTATTCAGCAAGATTTTCTATTGAACATAGCTGGAGTTTAACAAAAACTTTCAGTCGATGAAAGTTGTTGAGATTTTCGTAAAGCTCATAGAAAAGTGTGTGGTGTGGGTCAGTGACTATTAACTCATAATGATAATACGTAGTATTTGTAGAAACCACGCGAAACTTGCTTTAATCAACAGGCAGCCTCACTTTACAGTAGTTTTGTTGACAAGAAAAGCCTACAGGAACAGCAGTCATTGAGGAAGTTCACATTTTGTTCTGCGCATTACAACAGATCGCGAAGCATTTCCGATTTTCGACTTTTACCGGTTGGGCATCAACGCAAGTAACTATGTTTTGTTTACACCTTGGCACTACGTATGGAAATTGTATTGTTGACGCTGAGTTTTGAGTTACATGCTTTTGTGTTTCCTAATTCATGCTCAGGCTTTAGAACAAGAAAACGTACTTTAGTGCTCTGTATTCTTTGGACATTCATTCGATAAAGCTTCATTGTTAAACAATCAGTCAACTGACAACCTGACAAGTACAACTTGTTTATGCTTTGATTTGCCCACAGATGTGTTTCGCTTTTCACTTTCCTTTCGATTTCATTGCAATAAACTAGGAAAATATAGTCGTTCGTTCTTACCAAAATGTCCAGAGATCATGAGCTAAGTTTTCGATTGCTGCTAATGTGAAATTGGGCGTATAGTGCGAACGCTGTGAGCTCTCAGGCAGATCTTTATGGTGTCAAAGACCCACCCAGTTTCATGAAGGTGAAGTTTTAGTTTCGAATATCCGCTGATCAGGATTTCAACAATTTCGCTCAAAAAGCGTAGCGTGTTGACCGATTTGGATCCATCTCAGATATAGCGTAATTTTTTTTATTGGTTGGTTAGTATTCGCTAACAGCTGGCATGGTCGAGATGGACTTTTGTTAAATGTTTGCGCTGACAAGAGCGTTGTCGACATTCAGATTTATCTTGTCTCGACTCTTGACGAACAACGCCACTCTTGCAGGCTGTTCCTGCGTTGCGATGCTTTCTCTATCAGCACAAGCGCTTCGTCTTCATAAACTTTTATTTTCCTTAACAATGCGGTAAAAGCGTCCCGCCTGATGCGAGCAGTGACTCGAAACGGCGCTGACGATTGTTGGTAGAAGTCGCCGCAAATGAAAGATGAAAATGCATGACGCTGGCAATCGTAAAACACGCAAGGTCAGAAAACTGTATGCTGAATAGGAATAGCGGGCGCATAAAAACGAAAATGCAACTGTGAAAAGAATAGCTCGTTATTATACGGTTTGAATATATAAGCCTTTTTAGATAAGCAAACCAAACAAGCACCCCCAGTTTGTGTCCAGCTCTCACCACTGAATAATGTGTTAGTTGGAGCCTGATCTTTTGTTGCATTGCATTGAATGCATGTTATAATGTAGCCGACGGAAAGTTTTTCATTAAACGTCAAAAAAATATCGTCAATAAAGCTGGCAAAATATCGCAGGCATTAGCAAAGGCTGGACGAGTCAGACAAATGCGAAAGCGTTTGCAGAAACCCACCAGGGGCTAAACGTGCAAAGCTCGTTATTTGCGGCAGGAAAAGTGTTGCAGAAAACCAATCAAAGAACAAATGCGCATTAGGTGATAAGCTATTCACTCCTGCAAGCAAAGGCTTGTTTTTGTTATTTCATCAACAATCAACACTTTTTCAGCGTCTGAATGCGCAGTTTGCTTCAGCATGACAAACTGATGAAACTCAGCCATTTTTTCCAAAACATTGTCAGCGGGAAAATTTCTTCCAACCTGCGATAACCGTTGAGAACAATTCAATCAAAACAGTCAAACATGGCGGCAACAATTTAACAGCCACGTTTATTGCATGCTTGTTTCTTTTTCAAGTGAACTGTTTTTCAATATGCGATCGCATAGTGTGAATTCTCTTTTTACAGCTACCAAAATACTGCCACAGTCAAATGGCATACACGACAAGCAATAGCTACCCAGAGAAGTAGCAACTTGAGATTGCTGTCACAGGCCAAAACTTTCGCCATCGCGAAATCCAGAGTGCGCGCGCTGGTTGGTTGCTCGATACATTTGCGCCAATTTTTGATAAATGGAGAAAAGCGTAAAGAAGCACGGACAGTTTCCTAAACAGGCTTAAATTGAACAAAGCTCTCCAAACGTTTTGTGCCAGCTTCTTACTATAAGTTTATTAGTGTTGTATGAAACTTTTCCGACGAACCGTTTTGAATCAATAGTCAGTGTCTCCGTGAAAAAAGCTTTGTGGACTGTGCCTCCTGAGCCGACAAACAACTGACTTGAGAAGTTGAAAATTAACGAAGTTAAAAATCACGTAGCATCTCGTGACCAACAAGCGAGGTAGAAGGAAGATGCAGTGTAATTTGGTTCTTGTATTAAATGAACTAATGAAACAAAGATCTCGATGCTTTATTCGATCTTTCATTGTTTGTATGAAGACAGAAAGATGATTGGAAATAAAACAGGTTTTTACTTGGGCGTCTAAAAATAAGCACTCCAAAGTTTTTTTTGCCGCTTATGCGAGAAAAGACAATTTGCTTCAGCACCCACGAACGGGTCTAAAGGAAAAGTTCAAGGTTTGTAAACTACTTATTAAAGAAGCATTCAAAATCCAGAGAGCCACTGTAAAACAACATAATTTTGCCGCGGAAACTTCGTTATGCAGAACATCTCTCATCAACGAAAAGAACAAAAACATAGCTGATATAGGTGCAAACACACGATTGTAATAAAAATGCTTGCTTTGTTCGCCATGCACTTAGTTGGGGTTTTCGGATGATGTTGTTACCACAAAATATTTGCATTTTCTCGAATTTACAGCAATTGGTGCCGGAATACGGAATAATTAAGCTTGAAAAATCCTACCATGTAGTTGTGCTGAATGAAAAGAACTGTAAGATAACGCATCGAGCCTACACGTTCAAATTGCGTCATCGCAATGCTAGCACTTCATCAGAAACCATGCACATCAGTTTCGTGGGGGCAATGAAAAACTGTCAGGGAACCAACAATTTTTCCACCAAAAAAAGTGAAACACCTTTTTTTAGATCCAGGATTAAGACAGTTGGGATTAACGATTTTTAATAAAAAGTTTCTTCGGAAAAAGCACTGCGCACGAAATTATATGCTGACAGCTGTTCAAGGCGACATCAGGGACATTCAGCGCTGGCGGTGAGAAAGAAAAGGAAACGTGCAGGATAGCTCTGCGAGGTGAGCATTTTAGCAAGGCTTTCGGCGAAAGTAGTAAGGAAAACTGAGGCTCGAACGCACATAGATAACGTCAAACAAAAATAAAGTTTTCTCCGTGCGCTTCGGGACACGTGCAGTCCTTCTCGACCCCGTATACGCTTTTCCACGTTCCGTGACATGGACGACCCACGATCGCCATCCAACGGCTCGTTACACCCGTATGCGCTCCTGAGGAAAAAAAAACAGTAATAAATGTTCCTTAGCCGAGAGACAAACAGCATTTCTCATCGTGCATGTCAAAACTACACTGCAATTCTTTGTTGTGTCTTCGCATGGTAATTGGCGGTAGGCCGTAGCCTAAAATTTGCTTCTTCACAGGGCAGTTGAGGTGAGAGTTTGATGCATACGGGCTCCGTCTCGTGGGTTTTTCAGCGTCTTGCGTCTGATTTCGTGACGTCACATCCGCTACTTCAGCGTCTAGCATGGAGTGAGTTCGACTAGGAACGCTCATTCCATTGGAGCGCTGCAGTAATTCACTCAGTGGCTGTGGATCGAGCAATCAACCTCTTGAATTAGAGGCGGACACTCTGCCCCTGGTCTATCGCCGACTCAACGACTGCAATTCCTCTATTATCGATCCGCAGATCAGCGTCGACAAAGCCATATTTTCCTCAACAAACACTGTAGTTTATGCGTTGGACATTCAACAAAGTATTACAAAACCAAAAACAGTATCGTGCTTATTCTGACTATTTTAGGGACACACCATTTTAAAACTAGAGTCGACAAAACCAAGTTTCAAAAAATTAAATTTGAAATATTTCAAAGAATATTTTTGTGTTAAAAGCGTTAGTCATAAGTAATTTATTTCATTCTGTGGGTCTGAGCGGAACAGGACTTTTCGGTCTGAGCCGTTTCGGTCAGACTATCAAATCTTGCATAAATCTTACATGTTCACTTTTTAATGCAAACTTACTTAAATCAACCAAAGGTTTTATCCAAAAAAACTAAAAACATGATCCAAGAACCATCAGTTAATCAGCATCAACAGAAGATTTTCATTATCATCAAAAAGCAAATTAAATCATTATCGACATTTTGCAATTAAATACAAATATTTCAAACTCATAATTACAATTCAGATGTAATCGCAATCATGACTCCTCAAAAGGGGGTTGGTATAACACCACCTGGCGTGACATTTAGCCTGCCTATATAATCATTTCAATAAAGGAAGGTAATCAGTTGTTTATGTGTAGCAATTTCGTGACCGAAATGTCCCCAGACGGAAACGGCCCGTCCAAAATGTCCCATGATTGAAACGGCCAAGACCGAATCGGCCAGACCGAAGCGTCCCGTACCCGGGTCTGAGGCGTATGTTTATGAGCAAAATTTATCTAGTAATTGGTATGCACTGAGGAACTAGATATTGCATTTTATGCACGCAAATAATTATCAGATAAGCTTACCTAATAAGATAGCACTTGTGAGCAGGGATGGGTGTGTGGTGGGAACGCGTGGAAACGGCGTTCCCACACCTTTTTCATATTTTTCTTTAAAATGAGTTTGAAGCTGTTTCAAAATGGCTTTTAAAAAGTGTTTGTGTGCGTTGCCACACCATTTTGTCAGCACTACATTCATGCTTGTAAGGCATAATAGGCGAAACAGTTGTCTATCTTTTTATTATAAATAGTATCTGATATTGTACAACCACGGCGTTGGATGCATCGCTGGCCTTTTTGTTGTTCTGAACTATAAACTAATTTGTTTCTTTTCTTATAATGCAACTTTGAACAAGCAAGTTAAAGAAGCCTCAGTTTTTGGCCACTGAACTCTCCGCTTTTTTTGATAATTGCGTTTGTACTGAAATGATAAAAAAATTTTCAAATAATAAAACAATGTATTTAACACTTTTCATCAATACGTCACAGCCTACTTGCGCCGCCCTCACTAAACTTTCAGTTTCACGCCCCCCAGTTTAAGAGCCAGACTCTAGAGAGAATCGAGAGATATTTTGAAGACTACAAGTCTCAGATTCAGGATTTGGCAATCTACAGAGTAAGGAAGAGAGATAGAGTGTAAGGCTTTAAGATAACGACGGCAGTGCTTCATCTCTCTCTCGGATCACTTAACATACATTTGTATGCCCGCTCAAGCAAGTTCTTATCAGATCCAAGCAGCATGTATTAGTAGTCTTACAATGCGAAGAAGCGTGTAGTTCCAGCATGTTAAAATGCAATTTTTGTAACTTTACTCTTTGGATGTCCTCATGCCTTGGATTACCGGGGCCATGGCCCTCACCCTCTCAACGCCCCTGCTAGATGGCAAAATTTTCGATCTGTGAAAATCAAAAAGTAAAAGGTGGTTGCGTGTGCGAAAAATCATCACATCTCCATGCATGTTGCTCAGTCATTTGACAGAGGGAAGTATCAAACAAATACGTAAGCATGCAGTAAGTTTAGCTGCACTTGACTGATACAGCAGAACAATTGAGCGTCAGTTGTTTATCTAAAGATCTTTCTGCTTCGGATACGCCCGGACTTTGATGAACAAAACTTTAACCAGGCTCTACTGGCGGGAAAAACATGAAAACACGTTAACAACTTGCCAACGTTTCGGTAGTTCACGCAACTATCCTCATCAGGGCTAAAAACGAAAAGGTTTATCTAAAGAGCTACATTGCCACGAAAAAGTGATGTAATGGCATACTGTCACTGGTCCAAAGGTTCTCCAACCTATATCATGCGTTGTAAATGTAGAGGACTGGATTTCTGTTGGATACTCTTGCAACTCAACGAGTTCGTGCTGAACACAAGATGACGGAAGAGGACAGAACACACCAGAATCCGGTTTTATGGCAATAGAGTAAATTTTTGAATTCTTTCACAGTCGTGTTAAGTAACTATTTCAAAAATACTTATTTTCATCGTCATTACAAGGCCAGGAAGCTTTGTGTATGAACACTTTGCGCTGCATATTAAATTTTCTTGATGATCAAAATAGGTGTTTAGTAAGCGTGCAACCTGGCTTTATTAAAATCATTGGATTTTGGCTGGCTGTGTCCAATACGATTTCATTCTGCTTCTAAAAGCTTTCGTTCATTCATTTTCATACCCGGTTTTCCTCTTAGGAGGTCACGGGGGCAGCAGCTCTACGATGATTTGAAACACCTCCCGGTTTTTAATAGTTTCAGACAGTTATGCTGGTTTCACAATAAGACGGAATCAAGCAAGGTCGTAGATGAAATCACGCCACCTGATCCTGGGACGACCTCTGGGCTGCTTTCCAGTGGATGTAGCCAGCACGACTTGCCTCGCCAATGTTTTCTGGGCCTTTATGGGTCACATGACCGAACCAATGCAGCTTAAATCTCTCTATTGAGAGAAGTGGCTCGACATTCTGGGTATTACGATTTTAGGTTTTACTCTTCGAAAAAATCCCATATCTGCCGCTTGTACCTGAGATAGCACTTCTTCAGTCATTGCCCAAGATTCAAGACCATAGCTGAGGATCGGATGAAAGACCGATTTAAAAACTGACTGCTTTGCGTTGTAAAGCTCACGTTTAGTGACCACAAAGCAATAATGCTCAGGCAGAACTGCGTTTGCTTTACCAATCTATGTATCAATCTCCTTGTTCAGCCTTCCGTCTAGAACCGTCGCCAGAAAGTCTTCAATGGGGGGACTTTACGTTTGTGCAGGGGGCTTCACAAACGTGCAAGGGGCCTTGACATTCAAATGTGACAACAACTGCCCTGATTCTGAGTATTTCATATTTCACTTTGGGGGGTCTAAGCCCACCAAAGCCCCTCTATAGCGACGGGACTGCTTCTGTTACTCGTGAATACCACCAGGGTACTAGAACTTCTCCACCTGCTGCAATTCATTGCCACTTGCGTGCAGGGCGCACTGGCTGGGGATTTATGGAGAGACATAATACCTCGGTCTTCCTAGCGCTATTTTCATTCCGATTTGGTCACACGCAGCTGACAACCAAGTAAGTGCATGTTGGAGGTGCTGTTCATAAGATGCAAGATGCAAGCAGCACTAAATAGTCCGCAAAAAGCCACCGGTTGATCTTGCAGTTTCCGACACTTTCATCGACTCGGCTGTGACAGTCTATCCAATTCATATATACTATCAAGAGGAGTGGTGATAGCACACACACTTGTTGGAGTCCAATACCCACGGTGAACGGTTGTGATTTAACTCCGCCCACACGGATAGAAACATCTGAGCATGAATATAATGACTTGACGGTGTTAAATCACGACCTCCCGTAATTTTCTCGCAACACTCGCCAAAGCTTTTCACGAGGGTTCCGGTCGTATGGCTTCTCGAGGTCGACAAAACATACGTAAACATGTTAGGTATACTCCCAAGATTTCTCGAAAATTTGCTGGAGAGAGAAAATTTGGTCTGTAGCGCTACGGCCAGGACGAAAACCGCACTGAGTATCCTCCAACTTTGATTCAACTTATTGGCTGCATTTTTTAAGCCACGTGGCGTGATTTTTCCATGGAGGTTAAGGGTAGAGATGCTCCTGTAGTTATGCATTCTTTCCTGTTTGCCAATCTTTCGGTACACTTCCAGAACACCATGCCACTTGACACACACGAGTCAGCCAAACAACTCCTTGATTCAAGGCTGTGGGCATTCCACGCCGGATTTCGTCGTAATCTGCAGCATTCCCAGCCTTCAGTGCTTTGACAGCAAGGAAGACTTCGGGTGCAGTGATAGTATTTTCCTACTTGAGCTTCTAAAATATCAAATTTTTCATAGCTTGGATACTGATTTAGAAAATAACTTGGTATACAAATTTGCTTCGAAGCTTGGTACAAATACTTGAGAGGTGCTCTACGTATCTTCAAACATTTTATATCTGGTATTTACATTCTTTTTGCGGTTTTGGAATTGACAAGTTATGCTGTAGATGACTCAGGACCGAAGAGTTGGCATATCAGCTTTCCAAGTGCATTCCAGACACTTGCTGCTGCGTTAGATTCGTACAAAACTCAAACCCCGATGTTTCTAAGCTCCATTACCAAGCTATGTCTTTCAGCACATCTTCAAGAAAAATTATCTCATATGTAAAGTGTTTCAGTTATGCGTCCTTTGCCATCTGTAATCGTTCGCCTGTGCGTGGGTTGGAAGTAGTTTAGTTAGATTTTTTTTGTATGTTTCTTCAGTCAGCTAGGCTTGCAATATTACCGTTGCTGTCTGAGCTGAACTTTACTACGAGCAGTTTCCACACATTTGTTTCTTCGGCTGTGGCGTCCATCATGTCCAGCAACGACGAATCTATCATTTTACAGGATGTTGGGCTATAAATCACGCCGAATTTGCACGAAAGAAACCTTCGAATAGACGTCACGTTAGACGGTTTTTCTTACACTGGCAATCGATTTTGCTGGCTTTGGTTAATGCAGAAAAAATGGCTGCTTTTCTTAAAAGTGCCGGTGATCGTATTGCAGAAAACTTTATACTTTTATCTGTTCTCTGTGCGGCACTCAGGGTTCTTATTAGAAATACCAAAACTCCTGTAACGCGAATGTTGCAGACGGTCAGGAAGCTGCAATAGAGAATTAAATTATAGCTGGAGGCTCCTGCGAGTGTCTCTGCACGACGTTTCACCTTTTCACGTAAGCCTAGTTAAGTTTTGAAAGCAGCTGGTGATGAAGGATTCAACTGCTTGACACTATGCTACACCGATTCCACCCTAGCACTAAAATATCGATTGCGCATTGCTGCGATACATGCGCTGTTAGTTTCTAGACGAAGACATCAATTAAGGAAAAGCTCCGCCGAGAGTTTCCAGTGAGCAGTGGCATCACTGCTTATTCGGCGATTAATATCTTCAGCAATGTGGCCCGTTGTCTCAGTGATGGTTTGTAGCATCTCATCTGAAAGCGTATTGTCACACGCTGCCGCTGGTGTCATCTGATTACGAGATTTAAGGGAGGTTATTGACAAGCTCTCCGCCAAAGTTAGAATGAGTTGAACCCCGTCCTTCGGTTCTCACCCATTTTAAGACAAGAACATGGCTGACACCACGCAAACAATGAAGAGACTTGGAGCAAAGACAAGTCCATATTTAACTTCGATTCCATCAACAAATATTTAGATTTTGCTTTGTCGCGGCGCACTTCCACTGCATTTCATCATAGAAACTTTCAAAGATCAAAGGTATTTCGTTGGACGGTTAACGCTTGGCAACACTGATCAGAGAACTCACAATTTAGTGCGGAACTTTTGCAACTAATTGATAGATGTTAGCTTGACTGGGAGATGTTGCTTTCTGCTTTTTTTCAATCAGACGCCCGACAAAGATCTCTTTGGGAGGAGGCGTCACCATGCTCTCGGTCAGGAACCCGGCCTGTGACCATAGGTCAAAACGCTGGGGTTCGAGACGTCTCCCTCCGTTAAAATGCTTTAGCGGGTAGTAAACGCCAACTTGACTTCACAATGTTATTTTCTGCTTTTCTCGAGCAAACTTGCAACCTACAGTGTTGTAACTACGTCAAAAACTGGGGATTCGAAAAATTGGTCTGCGTGAAAATGTTTTAGTAGACACCAAGCCGCTACACGAGCTCAAATTTTGACAGCCATGTAGTATCGAGTATGGCTACTCAATTGCTTCCTACAACTGGTCACTTTTTTAAGTTTGTAGATCGTGATGAAATTTACTCGCCTTCAGCGACGAGGGTTTTCGCCTTGGTTTCAGGAGAGGGGTAAAAATCGTGCACATAAAGTACAGAGTTCCTGCAGCCATACTTGAATTTCGCGGTTGGATGTCATCTACACAACGTGGCTTAACAGATCCAGAACGAGAGGCTGAACAACAGACGGGTCTGTTGGATTTTCGCCGACGAAAGATAATTGCATACGTCGCGCCCATCGTTCAAGTCTTGATTCATTTTCTTTTACTGGTGCTGTACCGGCAGAAATTCTGACCGGAAACGGGGATGACTCACCAAGACTTCGAATCTCTTGTGAATTTTTGGCCATCGATTACCGGCAGCTCGCGAGGGTGGACTTTACACTTCGGATCAGAATTTATTCTTATGTGTAAGACTTTTAAGCGAAAACTTGCAAAGTATGCGTTATTAAAGCAGTTCTTCTGTCAACTTCTGTTTCTGCCGCTGACTTTTCAGCCCAATCAAAGGTTTTCGGTGTTTTTAATGCGCATCTCAAGCAGGTAAGTGTTCAAATATCAGCAACTAAAAGAATGGTGTGGCGCCCAAGAGATCATTTCTCATGGAATTGATCTAACAAATTGTTAGAGGTGCACAGAATTCCCCAAATGTGCAGTCACCACCTGGTAGCAAAAACTCATTTTGGTAAACCTAACACCTGACCGCTTACGTGTTTTATGCCACACAGCTGTGATTGATAATAATAATTAGATCTCTCGCCAATTACTTAAACTTATCCTACTGACAAAATAAAACTTAAGCAAATGAAATTGCTTTCGACAATCTAAGACATCCATTTACTTGAATTATTTTGCACAGGGCTTCATTGTAACGAATTCCATAAACAGATACATGGATATGGCTTATAAATTGTCAACTATACTTTTAAGCACAATTATCTGATAACTTCGTAAATAGTTTTGAAATAATCCTAAAATTCCTGACCCTTGGTTTAGACATCAAATTCAATTTTTAGTGTTCTCAAATATATCTTCCCTATGTTACATCAGTATATAAAGAGAGGTTAATTTTAATTAAAGTAGCAAACTTTCATATATCTTTCAACATCTTCGCTGATGTTTTGCAACAACAAATGTGAAGAATGAGAAAAATTACGTGAAGCAGTTGATTCGCGGCCAAACCGATAACATTTGAAAGTTTTCACAATACTGCAAAACATGCAGAAGGTGATAATGCTGTATAAGCAACTAGCCAAAAAAAATTCCAATACTAGAAAGCCATAAAATGCAATGCTCTGCATTTCCAACTTAGCAGACTATGGTATTTCAGTGTTTTGGGTTAAAATTAAAATGCACAAGGATGCATTTTTCAAAGAGTTATGCAATAAGGAACGCCTTTCGAACCTTTGCAATTTCCATTCCGATCCATGGCGGTGTCATGGCACTCTGCGCAAACCCTGGAACCGACCTTTAGCACATGGAACGGAGAAGCGTATTGACAGTACCAGGCAACCGAACTTATCCGGTAGTGAATGCAGTAGCTGCAACAAGATGCAAGCGGTCGTGAAAACGACGATAATTTCCTGATCACTTATCTGTCGATCAAGGAATTTTTTCAAAGAAGAAAAACGCGGATGGTACCAATAATTAATTGATCTGTTTTTATAGTGCTTCATTAATCGACATTTCAATGACAGCTTCACTAAAAAAAACAACAAATCGCTTTTGTAAAACATTTTCTTGAATTGTGATTACTGCAGACAAGTGGTTACCAATCTTTGCCCAGTTGCGAACCTTCGGGCATGCAATCTTTCTCATCGACCCTTAACATTGAAATGCTTAGTTTCAGAACGTACACTATCTTGACAACCTGATTGTCGTGATAGGGAAATTCGCATTTCATAATCTCAACTTGCCAACTGAAGTCATCCTAGTAGTACAATTGTTGTCTCAACCGATATCAAATAGTTATTTGCGTTTGTTATCACGTGAAAGGAGGGCTACAACTTGCAAAACACTGCTGCACCTTCACGGGCCACAAGTTGAAAACTACTTGTGTTTATAGACAATAGTCGTTGGAGGCACGGAAGTGATGGTTCTCCAGTGACCAAAGTTTGCGAGAACTTGCGTATTGGAAAGAAGGCGGGAAACGTTTTTCAAAATGTTTAAAAAACAGTTTGAGGTTCCACTTTTTAAATTTTCATGGGCAACAGCGAGCGAAAGCTGGTATTGCGATTTCGTTCAATCTGTGGCAAGTGCATAGAAAAATTAACCACGAAATGTTCGTTCCATGTTTGAAAGATGAAAAAATTGCTTGATTCACTAATTCATCCCCGACTATACTACAGATTATAAGCCCAACTCAGTTTCAAACTCAAGTATGGCTGAGGTTGAGCTTTGTTAAGTTACTTCGTCAACTTTTTTGGAGCGAACGCACAGAAGGTTACTTCAACCAAAATGAAATATAATTTTTTACCTTCAAATGAGCTTCTTGACATTTTGAAGGCTGATATAAGCAAGGATCAAACAATGTTGCGAGAAGTAATCTCAGCCCAGACTCAAGCCAGCTAGCTTATTCAAAGTTAGTTATTTGCTAAATTGCACTTTCAAAGTATTTTCCAGGGAGTGCATCGCATCGAGATGTGCTGCATTTAAACGTATAACGTACGAACCTTTTTATAATTACAAGGCAAAACCCTTGACAAGAGAATTAAAACTTTCTGGTCCAGCTAAACCGACATCAACAAACTCTGTCGGGAAGGTATAAACAAAGAGTTGATTTTTTTCTGGCCTACAATAACCACCTTTTCAGACTGCGGCAATATTAGTCGTTACGAGAGAAAACTTGCAGTTTACAGATACATTGCCGAAAATAAAGACAGTTTATTTTCAACATCGACCAGAACGCACAACGTGTCTTCGCCGCAGACGCATAACCACTCTACAATAATTGGCAGAGCAAACTTGACCCCGCCGAATCCGACCGGCAAGGAGTCGTGTTACTCAATGTTTGCGGAAGGGGTGTAGCGGCGGCATTATGGAGTGAAGCCGACTTAATACGCGACGTCAGAATTCCACCGTAATCGCGTTTTGCTAAGTACAGTATGTGCTCGCTCTCCTAATGGCTCACCTGCTTCGCTTGACTTTCTCCATTACACTCTCTCTCTCGTATCTGTCCGGGATGTTTCGTTTGCGGTTCAGATAAGCCGGCAGGATCTCGGCGATTTCTGTCAAAATAACCACAAGGCAAAAATTCCCATCAACAGCTTTTCATTGTTAGCAGAAGTGAGAGCAGTGTTTGCGGAAGTTTTGCGCCAGCACTTAGTAGCGTAGCCATAGGTGTCGATCGTGTCAGACCGATTTGTTGTTTTACGGACAAAAATCTTCCTTGTTTCCTCACGTGTTGGCGCACTATCAATCATTTCAGACTTTAACACAAGCTACCCGGATGTCAAACGGGATTTCGGAAATCGTTTGTGAAGCTTCTTTTACTGTGCTAACTCCATAGAGGCTTGCAACCTATCTTAGCAAATGCCACAGGGCGGAAGTTGTTTGATCACCAAACAACAAATCAATGCTGTTGGCTCCACTCTGATTAAAACTGCCACGATAAAAGTTCCAATTGCGTCATGACCATTATCGTCATCATAATCGTTCACGGTGGTTACTAGCAACTGTCACTTTAGCCTATTAAGCCTCTCATACATCCCGACGCTTGCCCTAGGTTATCGTGATACACGCTGGTCTTACCTTTTAAGACACCGTCGCTTTGTTTAACGTTATCAAAGCCTTGTCAGCTTACATTTCAAAATAAACAACATTACGGCCCTTCATCCTGTCCTGAAATCTGTTTAACAAAGGCGCGATACAAGAAGGGCTCGTGAGCTCTATTTGTGTCTGGGGGGTGAGTTTGCGGCAACAGGTTTTTCGCTTTTGCTTGGAAAATAACGTTTTTGATTTCAAGCGTTTGACCTGCGCAACAGGCACGGCTATCAGACCAGTAAGTAGATTACACACGATTCGGCGCTTTCAACGTGCAGCAAGATTGTGAGCGCGTTAAGCTTCGCCGGTCGTGCGCGATATGACCGCGGTTACTACAATCGCGATACTGTGAAAAAAAATCATTGACTCATTGGGCAGCCGCGACCACAGCGGCTGAACAGGAACATGCCGACTTAAGCGTGGCCACGCCGACACATCGGTTGTCGCAGGTGACCGCGAGTGGCAATATCGCTATCCGGCCTTGTGACGTCTTTCTAGTGCACGCCTCAATTACGCAAGACACGTTTTCTTGGTAAATGACGCTTTGCGCACTGAGAAGTTACAAGTGACATTTCCACATCAAGTGATGTCGTTTCTTGCGGTGAGTGACAGAAGAGAAACAACCTGTTGTTTTGAACAAAACTCAAAGCCAAGCTGTCCCACAAAGTCCAGTTCCCAGCGCAAAATTGTGGTCTGACGTAATGATGCAGATTTAACCACCTGACAAAGCAAACACTAGGGAGTTGCTTCGGCTAAGTTTCCAAATCGAGATGCTGCCACAGAAACGTGAAATCGCATTCATGATAGGGGCTGTTTTAATTAAAACAACGTTTCTGCCGTCATGTATGTCTAGAGAAATAATGCAACTGATATCTGGTTATTCCAGCAACAAACAACAAGTGATTTAAGAAATAATAAACGGTTGCAAGTGCGTGGTATACTACGCAATGTATCAGTTACTAAGTTGAAATGTCATTAACTGTTTGAATTTTCGTCAGCTTCCTTCTACTGGTCAGCACAAGATCATCAAAAATTGCCGCTCAACTAAATTGCCTCAGTTGTTGCTAAACCTACGCGTCAGTATATTTGATATAAAACAACTGCGCCACTTTGCAGTGATATGAAGATTCTCAAAACTCTTTGTCAAGCCTTGTGCTTCCTGACACCTTTTCCCCGTACAAGGATTTTCAATATAGAGGACCATGTATCTTAAAAATTGACGAACAACCACATGTTTTTATTTATACTCAGCAGAAGAGCCATGTGCATACCAAACGCGTCCCCAAAGCGTTGATATCATTTTCAGAGGGCGGTTCGTTAGCGTTTTCTTATATCTTTACACTCGCTATCGAAGGCCCCGTGGCTGTCATTGCTCAAAAACTGGCACAATTAACATTGGACAATGTGTTGAGATATTACGTTGCTTGTGGCCACGAGCAGTGTCGCCTGTTAGCCTGATTGCAAAAGCAACGGTCGCTGGTTGCTCTGACCGCCGTTATTTTCTTTTTTTTGTCCACCACCCTCTCCAGCGTACTCACCTTTGGAGGTGAGGCAACAGGCCGAAAATGATGAAACATATTTTAGTTTAATCGAATATAAAGCAAAAGAAGCGAGGCTTTGTTTCAAGGGCATCAATTAATGAGGTGAGGCATGCAGCATGCAGAGACAGGCATGTTGCATGCAAATGCAGTAATTTCGGTAGTGCAAAGTATACTGCAGCGCTCTAATAAATAGACCGCCGTTATTTTCTGTTGCTCGCCGGCAGATGCGCACCTTTCCCTTTGTCGCTGCCGCTGTGCTCTTGCTGCCTTTATGTTTCGCATTCTGATTTGAAGTGTAATAAAGACCACACCCAGGCGCGACAGCGAGTTCCGTGTTAACACAGACAATTAGGTCACAAAGCATTTTTCACTTATCGCCAAGCAATTTATCAAGCAATGGTTTCTTGTTTGTAGAACAAAACAGCACGAAGCGCTGTTTAGGTTGGAAAACATTTTGTTTGTGAGCTATTAAACTAGGAATTGCTAATGATATCTGCGCAAGGTATAAGAAATCCGTGCGAATGAACTGCATGTAAAGCTATGCTGAAACGAATTTCGTCTTGCATCAAGCTGGATCAAACTGTGTGCAGCAAGACGAAACGTAGTATCTTACCCGTAGTTTAGTTAACGACCTTTAGAAAGTTGAAAACGTTATACGCTACGGCTTAACAGAGTAATTATTAAAAAAATGTGAACACTTTTATATGTTACCTTACCAGCTGAAAACATTCGCTGGCAATTGCCGAAGACCATCCGACCTTTACAGCAGAGCGCTTAAATGAAGCGCACACATGAGAAAACCACCAGTTACATCAACCCATAGGAATTCGCCTCCACCCACCTCGATTTCTGCATCTGTAGTCGTTATGGTAACAAGCTTTGGTTTGGCGCCGCTGTTCGCATGGTTTCCCTCCTCCCGACGGCGGAATGTGTATTCTTCGCCTCCTTTCTCGGATGCCTCTGCCGCATCGTGCAGTGCAGTGGCTCCAGTGACTCCAATACGTCATTACGCAGTCTTGAGCTGTAAAAGCAGGATATCGTGAACGCTCATTTCCACAAAGGTACTTCGAAAAATCGAGGTTTGTGAATATCTATTACCCGTCAGAAAAGGATGAAGAGATGTGGCGCCCAAAGAACACAATGCGATTCTGAGATCGTCGAGCCGGCTTATTCTGGACAATGTTTGAAGCACAACCAGAGTTACAACGTCCAGCTAATATCAGCATCATTCAATTGTCACGGCTCAAAATGCAACGAAATTGAAGTTAAACGCTTGAAATTTGGTTTCTGAGAATAAGACTTTGTGTTTTTCGCACATGTGCAGAGTTAGAAAATATGTCAGCTTTACGTTTCGTGGCACTCGGTTTACACATCTGTAGGTAAAAAATGCTCAAATGTATTTCCATTGACTATAGCGCACTCCATTGAAGTGGCTGATTCCGCTTAACAATAATACATCTGGCAAACTAATTTACACGAGGCAAGTTGACACTTGTTATCGTGAGTAACCGCTGAAAAACGCCTTTCAAATTAAGATATTTGCGGTATCGCATTAAAACGAAAATTGGCGATTGCTGTATTTGACTTGGTGTTCCTTGTTTATCCTTGTGTAATTCAAAAGAGACAAGGCGTACATTCCTGAAGAAACACGGAGATGGAGATAAGCCGTATTTACAAACTAAGGCTCCACCCTGATCAGTCAATCCCAACCATTAACTCTCACAACGGAAATAAAATCTGAAAAGCGTCTCGAAGTGAAGTAGTATCAGTTGTTTGATACTTCAAAAAATTTTCATCTTTCGAGTAAATCAGTTTTTATGATCATAAGCGATTCTTCGAACCATCAGGGTAAAGAGAATGAAAATCTAGCGATCATTTCCCTGACGCTTTAGAATTTGGGGCGTTGTGTGCGGCCCAGCAGTGCACCGTGGCAGCGATAAGACGGATAACCAGCTCTCAGAATTTGCTCCCGCAGCGTCGTTTTGTGCCAGCAGCCCGACCAGGGACACTTGGCTTCGCACAGAATCGTGGGAATCTTGGGTAGTTTTGGTAAGATATGGGGAGGACTGAGAAGCTTCTTCAGGCTTTAAGTTTGAACATGAAGGTCTGTTAACATGCCGTGTTTCAACTACAGTTTTTCAAGGGAGGAGTACATCGGACTAGTAATCAGCAGCCGAATAAAGGCTACACCGGGGGTCACCAACACGGTGCCGCGGGCACCAGGTCGCCCGCAAGGACCACGCTGGTCGCCCGCGGGCCAATTTTGAAAATAGCATTAAGATGATGAGTATCGTCACATAGATTAACATCATTAATGTTAACATAATAGGTAAACTGAACTAAATTATTATTTCATAAGTGTGTATCAAACTAGTAGCCCAATTGGTTCCCAAGAAGTAGCTCTCAGTTACATAGAGGTTGGTGACCCCTGGGCTACACGATGTCTTTCAAAAGCGCGCAAACCATGACTACTGACGAGGAATCGATGGTAATGCGTTATTGACATTGTCAGTCAGTCAATATTTAGCCAAACAAGACGGAACGGGCTGCATCACATGCCATGCAAAAGAGTAGAACGGGGGCCTCATATTGTGAACTTTGAACTGATCGTGTTTCTCTGTTTATAATGCACGACCCAGTGTAACTCAAGATAGTGCTTAGCAAGCACTGTGAGCGCCAACTGGCAAATTGAGTCACTTCGTGAAGCTATAAAAAGTTGTGCATAGTCTCGGGGAAAAGCACGATATATCGCATACAGGCAAGGTGCGGCAAGCTTTACCCGTCAGCAGGTACAGTGGATATCGGCGAGGTGCACTTATGGGCAGAGCTGGCCCAATGAAGGTGGGTGGTCCGCGTTGCCGGCGGATATCAACCCGCAATAAGGTGACGTTAGTCTTCGGTAAGATGAAATGCGCTCAGTGTTGCGCGCTTTCTCGCACACATGCAATCACACTCGGGACCTGCCTGACAAATTTGACGCGGTTCGTGATAGCTGATTGATGCGTCTTCGCCTGTCTGTCAGATGCCTCATCTCGAATGAGGTTATCGATATCCGAGACTGGAATAGAACGCGTACGCGGTATTTTTCGCGTACCGGACTTTTCGAGACGAATGTTTTGGAGTAAATATTTGTGACCCAAGCAGATCTAAAAATACTGATCCTTTGGCAGCAAATTTAGGTTTCTTTCTAGATCTCCAAAACAGATTAGGCATTTAGCAATAAAATAAGACGAAGACGAGTGATCTAAAGATCCCGACTCCCCTTTCTGATCTGCTCGTTAAGCAGATGCAGCATCGCACTGCTACAGATTTATTAATCAATCTATGAAATAACTTTCATCTTTGTTACTTTTTCTTTAAAGTTTATTTTATATCAAAAAACTTTATGTTGTAAATTCGACGCTTTTTGTACTTTGCAAAGACAAAAAAACGTCTTGACAAGTTTTGTTTACGAAAGTCAGAGTTAATATAGACAACCTGATATCTCTGTTTCCATAGAAAACCTGATATCATCGATTCGTTCCCAACGGATTGCCCTTAGTTTGTGTATTTAAAGAACCAAAAAAATCGATTTACTTTGTTATTTAGATTGCTCGTTGCTGACAAAAAATCAAGGAACTCATTTAAAATCTGTCTCTGCAGTATAAATCCTAAATTGAAAGAATACCGGCATCTTTGCAAAAACTACAACAGTCATCAAATATTCTTGAAAAACGCCTTTACTTTAAAATTTCACTGAAGCTGAAACGGATTATGTTTTACATCAATGCATCTTCTTCACGTCACAAAAAATCTTCTCAAAAGCACTTTGTTCTCTTCGATGAAAAAGGTCCGGGTCAAAGGGCAGAAGTCACAAGGTCAGCAGATTCCCAGCATCGTATCAGCGGCCTTGCCACTCGCAATGATCGTGAGTCACGGACGGTGCGATAACCTCACGGCTTTTCTCGCGGCACGTGTTCTTTTTCAATACTAAAAAAGACATCTTGCTATGGTTGACCCCGAAAACGCAGTTTTGCGTTTCTGGTTATCTCAGGAAGTTGGTTTCGCGAGATGAAGTGTGATTTTCGGGATGCTCCCTCCGGACCTACGCCTGACGTCATCGTCTCGCAGGTCGTCAACGCCCTGCGAAGTCACGCAGCGAATGGCCACCATGCGAGCGGAGCGTGTCGGTGAACATTTGGACTGAACGACGCCAGTCACTTGAGTTACGCAGAAACAGCTGCAGGGTCATGGAAATGACATTTTGCATGGCCCTACTGTAGACAAAAGACTTCAGCAAGTGCAATTTGTTCACAAGTATGATTTATGGTATCTGGATATAATGCATGGGCCCACCCGCAATGTTCTCGTCCCAGACCTGCAAACGGAGTACAATGAAAATGCAGCCGTCACCTAAGCACTGATCTGGGTGAGGCCTGTGGGACCACACCACCTGAACACCACACACGCGCGTGTGGATTTGCTAAAACATGGTTGCTCTGCTCTTCTTTTATATTCGAATCGGCTTCAACGTTTTTTCGCCCAGTGCTCCATTAAACCGCATTCCTTTCCCATCGCAACCACTCTGAGAAATAGTGTGGAGTTGCGTTTTTGAAACTTTTGATGTTTCTTGTGCACGACTAAAGTCACGTACATAATGCGATCACGACACACGTGAAACTTGAAAGCATCTTTCTAATGATTTCCGGGTCACCGACAAGCAGCCCATGCTTACGCGCAAATAAACACGAAGTGTAACAGGAAACGTTACTCGCACAAAACACAAAAAGGCGAGAGAAAGTACTAGTGTCATAATTGAATATTTGTGAATCTAAAATAATATGACCGAGTTATGTTTTCAACCATGGCGTTTATCAAAAGCGTTGGCAAATTGTGTTGCTAAACATGGCTTCAAGATTCACAAAAATATTTCAGGCAGTTTCCGACCAGTCCAGCAGTATGGCAATACAACACATAATACGAAAAAAAACAAGCTTTCTCATTGCAAACAAAAATTGTAATCTGTATAGGTGTTAAACAATGAACATTAGATGTTTCGTGATAAAAATCTATCTCAGAATGCCCAAGGTTTTTCAGTTGGCAGCTACGCTTTCATCACTTCCAAATGAAAACACTCTTGACCTTTGGTTTTCACGCAATAAAAGACTGTTTCGATTCAGCAAGAGCTGGTGAGCGTAAACATTTTTCACGTAGTTTCTTTTCGGCGTTTGCATCACTTGTTGTTCATAGATTTTGGAGCAGTTTGAAGCTTTTCAAACTTAAAATTTGTTTAGTCCATCACTTGTCAGTTCCTTGCCTCGGACAAGCATGGAAAAGAGAAGACTTGGGAGCTTATCGACAACGAAAGCTCTCTTATAAATCCAGCACAGCATGCAACCGCGGAAAACAATTAGCATTTCATTTACTATTAACAAAAATATCTTTCAAAAAGTTAATCTGATGAAATTTTTATCTACTCCAAGGTTGAACATTTTAGACAACCATGCTGCTTCTGGGCCAAAACTACTGCAACCACATGTTGGTCAGATGTTTGTAGACGTCAGAAACAGACGGCCGAACCAATCCTCTCCCGGTGATGATGGACAGTCGATTTTTGTCAACTCTTCACACGCGCAATTGCCACCTGTCAGTTATGGCGGATTTTCTCGCACACTCAAATCTTCTGGCGCTCGAAGGCGGCAAAGAAAGTCGATGGAAGGTTGCAAAGCGTTAAATCCCCACAGTTACGAAATAATGTTTTTGATGCAGTTAGTCGCAAAGTGGCTAAACGGCCTTTGTCAGGGTAAAACCACCTTTTTAGATGAAGAGAGTTTGTGCAAAACAAATGTAAACTCCAACGGGTCTGCATCCTTTCGGTCTTCAACGCCTTGCTTTCACGCTGTTTGATGCAGTTCAATCTTATGATTCTCATATTCGCAAAGGTTTTTGCTTGACTCAAACAAAGTACCGAGGCGGATTTGTTTGATTTTATTTTGACTTCTCGAAGGTACTATTCACATGTTTGACAGCAGAATCTGCATTAGAACTTATCCTAAAAATTCAAACCTCAGCAGCAAGCGCGCAAATAAAGTGCAGTGAAGTGAAATAAACATGTCCAGCACATGTTGATACAACCTGCGATTTATCTTTTCCGTTTATTGTAAGAAAACTAACTTTTCAACACATTCAAGTGGATGGACATTCGAATGATAAAATCGTACCGGCACTAGTTTTGTAAACAATAGAATTAAAAGGATTTATCATGTCATACATCTTTCAACAAAATGCAGTAGATGTACCTCGTATTCCTGAAAAAATCTCCTATAGGTAGTAAGAAAAATACAGTATTTAAATTTCATGAAATATTTTTATGTCCAAATCCCTATTGAACAACTATTGAAATGGTCATAACTTTTCCTCTTTTAGCCTCTGTAGGATGCTTTGTTACGTCTCTGCTAAAAGATTGCCACGTGTCTTTAGAAATTGTCAGGAAAACAAACAACATACAGTTACCCGTTTACTTACATTTCCAAAAATATCAGGTTTGCGTAGTGATTTTTACAAATACGACGAATTAACATGAAGTGTTTAATAATTGTTTTAAGTTGCAATTGTAACCAAAGGCTATAAATTGATAGCGAAATAAAACCTTGACCTAGACCTTAAGTGAAAGGGGCACAACTGCATGCACAATTGTTCAATTGCATTTTAGCTTGCAGCGCAAGCACAACTTGCGCAAAATACCTAAGAAGGCATTGAAAATAGCAGTTTCCAATCGAGCGATCGATGCGCACGTGTCATAGTGTGATTAGGCACACGACCGGGAACACATTTATCAGCAAGCTGACGGAGCAAAAAACAACACGACAAACAAAGATGACCTTTCCTGTGGAACGCAAGCATTCAGACAAATAGCCTTCACCGAATGTTTGTAACAAGTAACGAAGCAAAGCTAGTGACTCACGAAGCTGCAACACGTCAAATTTAACCTGATAGCCTTACTAACTCACCCGAAGTATGAAATTCACAAGTATGCAATCTGAAATGTTTAAGAGTGTTGTTATGGCTTAGATTAGACTGCACCCAAAAACACAAATAGCAGTTGTAAATTGCAGTTGAATTTATACAAGGTGCCAAACGAAAGCTCTAGGTTTACTGTAGGCTTTCGAGGAATCAGCCAACTGGGCTCTGCTTTCATCTTTTTACGATGATTCAAACTTGCACATGTCTATGTTCAAGTAACTTCACTCCACAGGTGAAACAAGCAACTCGCAAATTTTTAATAGGAAGTCGACTTCCTATTAAAAATTTGCGATTGATTCCTTGCCTGTTTCACCTGTGGAGTGAAGTTGCTTGTTATACAAGGTGTTCGAATAATTTAGTTCATCTCCTTTTTATGGGATTAAAGGCATTACAAACAAAAACACACAAACCTTAATCATTCTGCGCATTTCGAACACATGTGTTTTCATCAGAAGAATAATCTCCAACACTTGTACATTTTACTCTGGATCCTATCGGGAAGTATTACTTATTAGCTTTTGTTTGTGATAAAAATATGTGATACCATTGTGTTTGATAGTAGTTTTAGGCTAATTCACATTATCCTTTAAGGGCTTTTCCTGCTAGTTTAATGTACAACAGCTTTCATCTGTTCCGGCATTGAAGATATTCGTTAACCTTGCATAAAAATAACAAGCCCTCAACGAGGTTCGCAAGGTGTGAAAAAGTGCACAACTGCAGCAACTTAAATCTGTTCTGACTTTAGAAGAGTTACCATATGTGGTAGTATGTTTGCAAATGTTTACTGTTACAATCACTCTTCATTTGTGTTCAATGCATAGTTGCCACAATAATCAAAGTTTAACCCTGCGCAGCGCTGAGATTGCGTCTTTATCAACAAAGTCATCGAGTAGGATTGATAAAAGATTGTCTCGGCCCTTTTCAATTTATCGACAAAGGCATATGCAGCAGCAGTAGACAGAGCATTGTCAACAGAGTAGAAAGAACACTGGGAGAGGTGCACTGGCCACTGTCGTAAATGCTGGAATTCGATTTGATGGATGCCTGTATGGACATGTCTTTGATGTTCAGCTTTGATCAAATCGAGCCGTCTCAGGAGGTTTCTGACCACGATTCGCACACGCTAGGTTTGAAATGAGTTCGAATCGCTGATATTTGTTCGTCGAAGGTCAGGCGGCATGCGAGCCTTTTCTGCCATTTGCCCACACTAACCAATCACGGCAATTGGTGTCAAAGGCGAGTTCGACAAAGCCAACAATTCCTCCCCGGGACGCCTGTTTGCGTGAGACCGGGGAGGGCACTGTCGTTGGTCGCCTCGTCCTACGCACCTTATCGGATGCGTCCCGGCATGCGCTGCACGTCGTTTTCGTCGAAAAACCGGAAACCGAAATGTGGCGTACGGGGCTGCGATGGGCCGTTAACTGCCTTGTGACAGTGACGACGAGGAAACAACATAAGTCAATGGCCGTTTTACATTTACGGCGCTTGTTTTCAGAGCGCGGGCCCAGCGATCGGCCTCGGCCCTTTTCAAGCGCCGCGCTTTTGTGCGTTTCAAGCGAAAAGAAAACAGCCTCTTCCGAGAAGTTGCACACGCGCTAAACTACAAGGCGCGCTTTTGTAGGCGCTACACAGACGCAACGCCGATATATCCTTAAGGTTTACGAGACTGTTTCGTCGCTTATCAAGCGTGGGCACCTCAGTCAGTGAACACGGTATGCGTCCTGTCATCTATCTCCCCTTCAGACGTGGGAGGCTCCGATGTTTTCAAAGAATCCCGCTCAAATTCATTTTTCTCTGCAGCAGAGAAATCATGCCGACCAGACATTTTGGGAAGACGTGTGTACCAGATTACGGCTAAGAAGAAAATGCAAATTATCCCAAAGAATGAAACAGGATACATTTGCGAATATTCATTTACTAATCTCGCAATGTACATTGTTTTTGGACAAAGCATCAGTTAAATGTCAGTCAACAGCTCCATGTAGTTGAAGTGAAAAATCAATTACGAGGTGAAGAATTTTAAGCTTCTCTAAGCTCGTGTTCACAATGCTGCTTGCGTCCGTATTGCAAAGGCTTGCCGTTTCCGCCAATAAAGCTGGATCCGCAATAGAAAGTTAAAGCTTGTTTTAGAATTTCCATTGCTTCGGGATTTCCCTGTCTGCTTCAAGTAGTTGTTTTCTTCGGAAAGGTCACATCACGCAGCAGTTTTATGCTATCACAAATTGCACAACAAATGGCAGGTCCATGGTGGAGCACACTGGGGGAAATCGTTTATTGGCTCATTTCCGGATACAGTAGACATCTTCACTAAAATAAAAGCCCTGAAAAATATGCCGGATTCCTCATTTACTGAAAATCAGGCAACAATTGGAATCTCCTCAATATGAACGCAGGCGCCACGAGCAAATGCAGCAGCATTTCAGGCGGCCAAATGTGGCTCCTTTCAACTACTGCGCCCAGGGAACATGTCTTTGGTTGCGATCCCTGAACCAAAGAACAAGGACTAATCTCCACAGGAGCAGCATCTCGCAGACCAACTGTCACAGATTGGGCAAAGTTCATTAAAAACTGCTGGACAAAAGTACAATGTTTAGTCTTTCGAATGTGATTCCAAAAACCGGTAATGAGTTGACAACAATGCCTCAGGGGATTAAATTTCATAAAGATCACAATGGAAACACAGACGCCTCTGTGATCACAAAAGTGTCATACAACTTTTGTATGATCTCACTGTGAGTTGTGTTACTGTATGTTTAAGAATTTTGTGAGGAAGAGCACTGAGCAAGGAAACTATTTTCAACACACTGTCGTGGTCACTTTTCAAATTATCCTCAAACGTGTTCACAAGCCGTGTCCTCCAGACCTGGCATAGTAAAATAAGATAATCTGGCTTTTTATCAAATCTCCATCGTAATTTCCTGTCACTGTTTTTCGTAAAATGAAATATTTTACAGAAACAATCGCGCTCCTCAAAAAGTCGTATTCGTTTCATGTCAGTGAATTGTAATAAAATTTCCCATAGACTGACTGAAACTACTGTTTAGAACGTCACTCATTATTTCCTATGCCGATTTTCAGTGGGTGTTTCTTCAACATAACCGCTAACGGCTCAGCAATAAAAAACTAAGACACCAGCGTCATGGAAAGCCACGTTTACATTTTCAAGTGGAAATATTGACTTATATCAAGTAAACTTCGTTTTTACTTTATAAGCTGCAATGTAATATGTTGAAAGAACAGTTTTTCAGCAGTTGCTCTGATGATACTAACACACGACCAACAGCTTGATATCAATTCATATAAGAGACCACGAATTAAAAAGAGCACAAAAAACAGTGCATAGTTGGCTTTTGATGAATCTATAGGTTTTTGAACAAAAACAGCAAGAGAGCTTCAGGTGTTTATCAATTACACTAAACATTTCAATTCTTTAAAAGTGACGGTGATGTCCAAATCCATAAGTTAGATCAACGTAAAAAAGCACTGTGATCACGTGATGCTATGACGTAACGAGAGTAATGTTGTCAATCTGTCATAAAGTATGAAAATGATTTTGAAACATGTAATTTTCATAAACAACATTCATTTCTCACGCCGATTGACTACACGGAAATATTAACTCTATGCCGCTGCAGCACAAATAGTAAATACCAGCAGAAAACAAACCCACGCATTAACTCCAAACTACTTAGCAGAGCAGTCATTATCTATACACAACGAAAGAATCTCACAACTTTGTGTTCAGGGTCATAACTTTGTGTTCAAGAGTCGTAATTATCTTTCGTGACAAAGGGGATAAAAGCAAAATGTAAGCACATTTTACACATCTTACGTTTACCAGATACCATTTGTGCTTCACGTTTAAAAAAGTGTGGTCTGCCTGTGATGATGGTAATCAATTTACGCGGGATTCCCTGCGTCGCAACTTTGGGCGCTCTTGTGTTGTGTCTTTGACATGCAGTTTGCCAGAGTGACTATCTTTCGTCAAGAAAACCAATACACTACAACTATTATTATGATGCACAATCGCTTTTTGTGCAGCACGCCAACAAAGCTTTTTCTCTAACAGAATTTTGTGGATAATAAAGCTGCTCCATTAAGCTCTCAGGCATATGGTATCCGCCCCCGGCGCAATCAAGCGTAGATTGGCGCGCAGACGGCTCGTGACACTCCGAACGGAGTACAAAAAGCCAGTATAACGACATTGAACACAGGTTTTCGATCTGTTCAGTTCACTGTCTTCTCCCAGACGCTTTTGCAAAGAGCCGTGCTATACTCTGACCAACCTGCTACTGTAAAGAATTTCTGGAGCATTCAAGGAAATATGTTACTGTACCTTCAACTTACCAAACGTTTGGACGTTTTCAGACTTCTACCTTCGTTGCAACTCAAAAACGATTAAAGTATAATGGCTACCATATGGAATATAAAAGTTGGGTAACAGAAAAGATTCAGACCTGCGCGCTCATATTAGAGATAACGACGCAAAAACATATCATTTCACTTTATAGTCTTTTGCAACTAAAGGAATTGTTTCAAACGAAAAAGTTGCAGAGGGGATACATTTCCAAAAGGGGGATTTCGCAAGAAAAAATCTATAAGCGTAGTTAATGCATCTAATTTCTCTTTGAAATGTTGTTCACCAGTCTATTGACTTTAGATGCACGTCGTTTTTGAACATATTGCCATAACCATGCCTAAACCTAAAAGAGAGGGCAACCTGAAGACAATGTTTCGACTTTTTTCCATTTTTAAATGGAAGCAAGCACCTCTGTTGCCCTGTTCTACTGCATAGCAAACCCCGAATTCTTACCTCCTGCTGTCAGCACTGGTGGATCAGAATACGAAAACCGCAAATGTTACAATACAATCGCAGTCCTATAAACCGAAAATGATATCAAGATAACCCATGTCTCAATGGTAACGTCGCCTTTCAAGGAAGACGCATGACATGCAAGAGGGTAATTCGCCACGTAATCCATCAGCACCTCTACACAACACGCATAAAGGCATATCCATCGAAATTTGTAATCAGGCGTTATTCAATTAAAATATTTTGTTGTACGATTTGAAAACAAAGAGGAGGAATGTCACCACGTGGCGGAATGCGCACTAGACAACCGCATAATTATTAGCTAAAGTGCCGCTTTGAAACGAATCGCAAAATGCTTAAGTAGACTTTGATCTAAAGTCTAACGCAAGCAAACAGACTGGATAAGCTTGTGTTTGCCTTGCCCAAGCAAACGGAGCGAGTAAGCAATGTCCCAGCGGTCTTTGCTTGAGAACGCCAATCCCATATACGGCACAAGTTGCCTTGCGCAACTAATGAAAAGTGAAGACATCAGGTGTCAAGCAGCGATACCTGCAATTGGGATTATTTGATTAAAAACATGTAGTTAGAAACTTCGTCGTAAGTGATCATGTTCCGTTCATATCTACGTACTTTTCATCCCGGACTTGGATTGTACGTTGATTTTTACTTCGAGCTTCAATCTCAGTTTAAAAGTAACAATATTACTAGGTGTACCTACAGCTTGTTCCAGATAAAAATCTGGATGAAAACCACAAATGTATCGCTGCATTCTCGTTTTTAGCCGCTATTTGGATTATGTTTCAACGGGCAGTACTGCTCGATATTGTCATGACGTTGACGGACAACTTCGCCAAGTTCCACGGAAAGTTAACCTCTGCGCATAAATACTTTAAAGCAGTGATCGCAACCTTTCTGTGACCGCGGACCGTTCAAAGCTTGACAATTTTACCGCGCCTCCGGGAGTGCTCTGTGATGGTGTTGCTGTTTTTCAACAACTGAAATGAAGTTATCAGTTTGAACCATCAGATAGGCGTGTCTGGTGGTGTCACCACCAGCATGCATTGTGTAATTTCGCAGCCCGGTACCCTCTGATCCGGGGTTGGGCACCACTGACTTAAAGCAACCCATACGGCAATCACGTTAACTTTGGGAAGGAAACGTGAAAAACGACGGAGTTTTCCTAGAAGAATTCAAAAGTCGAGTTTTGCTCAGGCGAAGCCGCGTTTGCATGCGTACAACGCATGATTAATTTTGCACAGCCCAAGCCAATGTTTCCCAACCGCGCTGTCGCTGTTCACTGGAGTGCTACTTACAACACTAGGAAGTTCCGCGTTTATTCTGTATTTTTCGAATTACACTTTGATTAAATATTTGCTTTGGTTTTGCCACGGGATGCCACAAGTTATCTACCTCTTTTGTGGGAGGCCGTAAGCCTAAGAAGGTTGGACATCAATGGTTTAAGCTTGCAAACAAAGTGATGCTTTAGAAAAGCGGTATTTGCACAAAAAACAATTTGCGAATCCGTCAAATGGAAAGTAGAGGCCAACGGCACATTAGTAAACGACAAACAATGAATGAAATTATCAATTCGTAAGTTTAGCATGAGATTTGTACGAAACAAAAGTTTTTGGCTCCTAAAAATTTTAAAGAGGCTGTTCAAAGATATTTTGCGAAGGTAATTGCTGCAATGTCAACAGCGTTGAACAAGCGTCACAAAGAGTTGTTTTCTACGTGAACTTTTGGGGGGTAAGATTTGCACGGTATTTACAAAATGCGGCATTAATCAAAGCAAGAGCATTTGAGGGATAACGGTCTTGCTTTTTGTACTTGAGCTGAAAAGTCGTGAAAGTAAAAACGAAGCAAGCAATTTATTTGCGTGATGAACTGCGTGGCAGCCAGACGACTCATTAACTTAGATTTATATCTCTGTTTCCATAGTTTTGCACCCAAGCATTGTAACGTACCGCATCAATGGGTTTGCTTCAGCCTAACATTAGTACAAATGCCAGCACACAACCTGCTGTTGCTTGAATGAGCACAACATCTCCATTTGTCTAAACTCTGAGCTACAAGACACTTTATTCAAAAAGCATAAACTTTCTTTTGCAAACTTGACTCGTTCTGCAAGCGGTAATGAAATTAAGCGTTAAGCATCATTTGGGAAGAACAAAGTCACTGAGTGGTCCAAGAAGCTTAAAACGTTCCGCTACACCAGGGGTTCCCAACCTTTCGCTGGCCATGTAGTCCTTCAGCATTTCGACAGATGAGCATTCACCCCTAAAATTTTCTATAGCAAAAAACTGAGTAAAATAACACAAATCTACTGAATTTTTAACATAACTTTTATATTTTAGAATATTTGGAAATAAATAATACACATAAATACATTTTCCCTTGTGTACTTAACGAAACCTTAAATGTACCCTTCGGATAGGAAAATGTACCCCAGGTTGGGAACCTCTGCGCTACATATTGAAGATGACAGTTACGAGAGAACAGTAGTGCATCCATACTTTATATTTCATAACACCACTTCAGCTTTTTGCTGAACGCATCGCAGCGGTAAACGCAATGAAAGTTCAAGAGCATGTGAATGTTTTCGAACGTTTGCCAGCAAGTTAATTTTTTCGCATCTGTATGCCACCTGCCATTTGTTACAAAAAAACAAAGCATGGGACGTCGCCGTCAATCTTACTACTGAACGGAATGTGGCTGTATTCAAAGAATCTATGAAGAGCTCCGCGATTTGGAAATGTTTTGGTATGTGAAAGGCGCGCCCTGTCAACAACAAGCCAGCTCAAGTGAAAACAACTTAATTTCTTACAGATGTCTCTATTCCACGCAAGCACATTTGGTATTGGCAGCCGCGGAAGTGTTCTTGCGGGGTCACTGGCCACAGCAGTTGTTTACCTCATTTCTAATATGGACAAGGCCAGCAGAATGGCGGTCCACTCGTTTCCAGCTGGCTGCAGCGCTAAGCTTGATGATACGCCATGCTGGAAAAATGCGCTGTTGGTGACATGGCCTGTGATAATTGGTATAGCGCAAGTTTGTTTAGGTTAAACCAAATGAGGAAATTTCGCCGAGCTTCTCTGCCATTAGAACGGTTTATCAAGGAACCGTGTTCGAAGCATGTACCAACGCGAGGTTGAATTTGTGAAAACTGATGATCAAATTACTTGTCGCACTTTGGACATACGTTCGCTTTGTACTTACAAGCTTTTCACCTACATTCTTCAAGGTAAAACAAAGCGACTTCCTGGAGATCTGAAACTATTTCAAGCAAAACAGCTCATTTATGTTCATCCGAAATGATCTCTTGACTTTTGATTACTTCATCAGCGAAATAAGATGCAGTGCTTGCTGCCCGCCTTTCGGACGGATCGCTTGGCCGCGTGAGCAAACGGCTGCATCACCACTCGAAGTTGCCTTTATTCTTACGGGACGCGCGACTGGTTACAAAACTTGGCGGTTCTCGTGATGATCAAGCCTACATGCCGAACCAACACATCTTACTTTTCACTAACTACTGTAAATCAGCGAAATCGTAGGATGCTAGCCTCAGTGAAGGATTTTACTGGAAGAGCAGTCCCCGTTTAGAGAGATCACTGCTTCAATCAAAAAACGAGTCGCACGCAGGTCTCTCCCCAAAAACCAAGGAGTGGCGCTCCTATTAGTCCACTGAGTTTCACGCAGTCTGCGCATAATTAATCAAGAGTCGACAGTACATTTTTACAAATGGCCTCATTTGCCTCTTCACTTGTGTTCGGTATAGCCTCTGATATGAGCACCCACGTTTCACTTTTCGGAGATTAAATAAAACTAAGGAACAGAGGCGCCAGACCCTTCAGCGGTTGTCGATTCGAGAACTGCTTAAAACATATCCAAAATTTGTCAGTGCTTCCATGAGCAAAGGCTTTTTTCTGCTGCTGCTGCGGCGGCACCTGAACAAATGCCAATGTTAGAAACCTTTGGAAGTTTTGCAATGCTTCTGCTTCGTACTGGGAATGGTCTATTAAAAACGTTTGCTTGCAGAGATCCAGGCTAAACAAAAGAGCACACTTCGATGCTATTCCGTGATCATACAGATTGAATGCAGAAACGTCAAAGCCGCCAGACACCAAGTTGCCCAACGTTGGGCTAAATTGAAAAATTAGCCCAGTTACGACATTGCTTGGTTACATAAGAAACAAAGCTTGTGCTGCAATTTCCAATATCTTGAGGTTTGCGTATCTGCAGCAGTGTCAAAATTAGTAGACCAGCATTGGTTTGGAAGCATCCAGCGTGCAGCCACACCGGTGATTTAAGAGGAAGTTCGCCAGGTGACGGAGATTTTTCGCAGTCCATAGAGGTATTTGTGTTAAAAAGATAGGAAAACCGCATGTCAACGTTTTCGAAACTTCATGCGATAGCACGATGCAAAGTTCCCAGCGAGCGAGAATTCAAAAATTATACCAACAGAACTTTATTAGGAAATATTCAGCAACGAAAAGAAATTTCGTGGGCTCACAAGATCATATCATAGACACAAGGTCATACCGGAGATTTGAAAAACTCTCATTGCCCAAGGAGCAACTTAGCAGCGAGAAAAACATTCGAACAGTTTGTCGCTAAAGCCCATACGTGAAGTCACTCTCAGGGTGTTGAGAATACTTCCGAAAATTTAGTGCACTTTTTCCCGTTTTAAAGAAATGTTTGATGAAGGAAAGCTACGGCGCTTGTCTTATTTATTTCAGTGAATATGAGTGAAAAATGTTGGCGCTGAATACTTTTTCGTTTTGTGGTGTTGCGGCGCTAATCCACCCCTTGTATTTTAAATGCTGTGAATCTCACGTCAACTGAAAACTCCAGACACGGGCGGGCGTGTTGCCAACAAAAGCTAAATAGGGTCTTATGCAGAATGGTATTTCTGTCGCTTCCTCTTCCTCATCTTATCAGCAGCTAATGCTGCTCCGAATCGTACGAATGAGAAATGCCAGCTATCAATCAAATTTGAAAAAGGCCCAGCAGGTCATTTAAAAAGCTGGTAAGTCTCCGTTCACAAGAGCGTGTGACATGCGGGTTCTGATTACACACAGTTAGGCTTCATTTAGTTCTTGTATCCTCTGTTTGTTGATTGCGTTTGTGCGAAATTTCAAAACATACCTTTGCAAAACCAAGAAATAGACAAACTTTGCTGAATATGACTGCCAGACGCTCAGTTAGCGTACGCAACAAATGCCAAGTCAGGGTCGATTAAATTCACTATCTTCTGAAAGTGTTGGTAGCAGTAACATACAAAGCGACATGCTTGCTTTTTAGCAACCGTTTTGTCCAGAATCCGTAAAATGAAAGAACAAATGTTTTTCGAAAACGCTCTTCACCGTTACCTGAAACACTGCTGGTTGTGATTCTGGCGCTCACTCGAGCGTGTTGTCAATTAAGAAAGCGACGCAAGATGAGTTCACGAAAGCGTCCTCCAACTTTGACAACCGCTTCAAAGACGCTACACCGTTGACAAGTGACTGCGCATGACCTCTAAGGCGCTAAACAGGCTGACGTCATTGCAAGAAAACTTTCTCTTAAATAGTTGAAAACGCCAGTACAGTCGTTACGGTCGTAATGATATATCTGTTTCATGCACAGCAATGCCGTGAGTAGTGAGGTGTGGAGTCCGTCTCGATCCGCTCCAAAGCGTCACACCTGGCAGCACTTTGGAGCGGATCGAG
>Ga0210059_1000254_pt1 | contig 59807 bp, 32 predicted proteins | sample Ectturendosymbi2_FD_188042 | JGI IMG/M metagenome (GOLD analysis project Ga0210059, IMG submission 188042) | Ecteinascidia turbinata endosymbiont from Florida, USA - Sample 2 (SPAdes) (version 2) | ecosystem: Host-associated > Tunicates > Ascidians > Unclassified | place: Key West, Florida... | reverse complement strand
ACAAAAGCGTTGGGTGTTTGAATGCGCCACAGGAAACAGCGACCAACTGCGGTTATGTAGGTTTGCAGGCTATCATGTCGACGGTCGGACTGTTCGCAAACAAGTACATCACGTTGAATCACGAATGGAATATTACTGGGAATTATGCAGTACGAATGCACAAAACATTAAAGCACTAATGTGTCCACTATACTAGTACTTCCTTGACAAAGCTTCATGCCTTTCAATGGTCGAAATTAACATTGGCTCAGAACTCCTATGGGTTTTTTTTTATGCCAACCATGACTGCTAAACCTGTCACTTACAACTCTCCTGCTGGCTAGTTCTGTTAATAAATGGACCCCACCAGAATGAAGGGCAGGTATGTTGCAGCTGAAAGATAATTTCATGCGTTTTATATAACAAAAGTGCCAACACCATCTCACAGTACAAAAACTTTGTTGGGAAGGTGTAATGTTTGCTCTTCAAGTGAAGACTGCAAGTGCATGTTCTGTTTGAAGATTATTTTGTGAATTTTCTAAGCAAAGTTAATATGTTAAAGATTGTGAGTCATGTTGATGCAAAAATACATGAGAGCAGAACATGCCACCAGAAGCTTTTCAGAAAAATTGAACTTAGCATCATGAACACCTTTTTTCTAACGTGCATGCATCCATAAGTGCAAATGCTGTAAAAATTCATAAGCAAAGCACATTTAAACCATTTTTTTATTTCCTTCAGCTTACCTGTTTTGGTATATGTCAACACTTGCATTAAAGATGTTACAAGATTTCTGACTGACCAGGTTGACTGCACATAACGTCTGAGAAAACCTGCAATGCTCCCATAAACCCGCATGAATAATACAATCTATCCTATGAAAAAGGTCTGCACCACTTCTCCTAGTTTGTATGACTGAATTAACTTACAAAATGTGGAACATCTGGCCAAGAAGTATTTAAGGAGACTACTTCCTAACAGCTCATATGGTAAAAGGGAACATAAATATTAAAATGTGCTGGCATTTCCAAAACTGCAGCCAACTTTTACAAGAGCAAAAATAAAAATTAAATAATTTGACCTGATCTAACTTCATGAAATATTTTCTGAAATGTTGGTACAACTGAATCATTTGTGTTGTAATTCATCAGGCAGGCATTTAGGGAATAGTTTGCTATGCTGTGGTCTTGGGCCAGCAATATGCAAGGAAGATCATATTACACACTGCATACTGGTACTGCTGTTGTTCCTAAAACTACTTAAGATGTTTGGAGCTGGTGCATTATATACTCGTACTTTGAAATCTCGCATGAACCACTTTTATTTCATCTTTTAGCACCATCATAACTCACCAGCTGATTGAGCTCGAGAGCTGTTCAAACCCTCTAAAGATGCATGAAGTCTTCTACTTTAGATTTCTAAAATATTGGAAAGATTTGGATTTTTTGTAGGTGACATCATAATGGGGATAGGTTTATACATTTTTAGCCGAGGTCACTGGGCCCTGGGCACCAATTTCAAGAGTCAACTTTTTGACTCAAGTTTTTATTGGAAACTAGGCTATGATATGAGTCTTTACAGCCTTTGATTGACCATCAGGCATTTCTGGTTCAAAAAGTATGGTCAAAACACACTTTTTTCCCCAGTCATTTTTTTGCATTTTGCAAAAGTGGTTTCTTGGCCATAATTTTTGAACCAGAAAAGCTGGATGGCCAATGGCTTTGTAAAATATTTATGCTGCTGCAACTATTAACAACATATTTTACAAAGCAGAGCACGAACAGTTTTTCCATGGATTAGATCACTGCCTGATTCATTTATGTAACAACAAAATTGCCTCACCTTCCACTGCACTCATTATCAGCAATATCCTTTTCTCAAAATACAGCTTCATGCAACTTGTACTTACCTTCCAGATCAACACTAAAATTATTGGTGGAACTTCTGCATCAAAGTTTCTTGTGAGCAAATGTGAAATGTGGTAAATACAACAAAAACTTTGGATCAAATGTAAGTCAAATGAAGGACCATGAAAGAAAATAAATACATTGCTATCATCATTGAAACAAAATGTTTGCTTACAACTCAATATATTATTTCTAACAGATTCTCAAAAGTTCGTTTATGATCAAACGAGGTTTTTGCTTAAGTAAATATCGACAATGTCAGTGGGTGTTTCCAAGCTCAACCACAGCCTCTGCCTATTAGCAAAAACAAAATCATATTGATCAAAACAAGCAAAAACGTCCCACACATCTTCCTGATGATCACAGTTGTAGATGGTCAATAGCAAATGCCAACAAAATACATTCAGCTGTGCCTCCACCATAAAAGATAAACAGGCTGAACTGTGCAATCCTGAACTTACATAAAATAAAGCAGCTTTAATGTTAGTTTATGATAACTAGCAAAATACTTTTTACAATAATACTCTGACAATTGACTTGTTTTTGAAAACCATTCTTTCAATGCACTTTTGTCATTCTGCAACCACAACAACAAAGTAATTAGTTTGAGCAATGTTAGCATTAGCTTAGGCATTTGTAATTTGCTCAATGTATTTCTTTCATACTAACACAAGATGTGCCAAACAGGAAATACAACAGGGAGCACAATTACGGACTAGAAAATACAAAAGAGCTAAGTGAGTTTCCACGTTAGTATGAACTACCTCGGGTTTTATTCCAATGCAGCAATGCAAAGATTTTTACGGCAAAGAAATAAGTGGGTTTAATGTGAGTGGCACAAACATGCGACCTAGGATAGCAAAAACTCCAATAAAAGTGGTCATGCAAAGTTAATTCAAACTATAATTCCAAACAAATTCAAATCACCATTTCCTGTAACTGCAACAGATATTAGTTAAATTACAGATAAGGACCCTGAACCTTGTATCTACATTCTAACATGAAAGATGCTAATTACTTTCAAAAGCAGTGCCATATTTTCTGTGTATGAAAATCTGTGGTGATCATCTTGCCAGTATCTGTCAGCTTCATCATGGAAAGTTGACTTACTTGTTTCTGCAAAAGATGTTTGCATGCTTTATTTTGCTGAGATAGACAGACATTAATTACTTGAAACTAATTTTTATAAAAAAAAACAAAAAACAATACCAAGAGCCATCATGGAAAAAGAAAACTAACTGTTAGTGAACAATACAATAAATGAAAACACAATGGCAAAATAACTGATTAATGTAAACAAAGAGTGTCACTGTGCAACAAAGGATTGGTGAAGGACCATGATGGTCATCTAGTCAAACAACCCTGTTTATCACTTTTTCGACAGTTGTTGAGAAAAAACAATTGGAAATAAAATAAATACAGTTAAAAAACATGCAACAAACACAGAAGATGATTGAAGTAAATTTACAGATGAAGAGAGCATGCCTACATACAGAAAGGAGTGGATCAAATGTAATTTAGGAAATTCAGTCCAAACAAAACATAACAATTAAAAAGCGAAAAAAACTAAAAAACAGTTGATGAGATACAAAAGGGAAACAAAACCAAAGAAGTATGGAGTGTAATTTTATGCAGAAAAAATCTGATTTAGGATGTGCAGTGTGTACAGGAAAAAATAAAAAACAAAAAAGTAGACATACATAAATTACATCATACATCATACAATTACATCACACAAATTACAGAAACTTGCAGGATTTTATTATTGAGAAGTGATATGTTGCTAAAATACATAATTATGTATTTTTCACGCAAGAGGTGTATGATAAGTTTCCATCTGAAAGTTAAAGTGGCAGAAGACTCAATACAGTGTGGTATTGAAGACCACACTTTTGGGTCACCACATGTAAGGGAACATTTTTTTGAAGAAGAGTTAACTCTAGGTAAAACCAGGTTGTTAGAAGTGGATGGTCTTGTGGAGTGAGAATGAAATGAGCTGATTGAAATAAAATAGTTGTCAAAATGGTTTAGAAGTAGTTTGTTGCAATAAGAGAGCATGGATTTGTCTACTGAAAAGGTATAAAGTTTGGGAAGGCATAAGATGTTTAAGTGCTGGAAAGATTATTTCAGAGATGTCTGGTTAGCTGGTGTTATTAGTTTTATAGCTTTATTTTAGAGTTTAATGAGAGGCTGGATGGTTGCATTTGAAGCATGTTCCAAACTGAGGATTCAGTGAGGCAAGGCAGGGATGGAATAATGAGTTGCAGAAAAGTTTCAATAAAGATTGTGTTGTATAATGTTTAATTTTGATAAAACTCCACAAGCTCTTTATAGTTGCGTTTTCATCTTTTTTGCATGGAGTTTCCAACTTCGCTTAATCTTAAGAAGAACACCTAAATATTTTAAGTTATCTTTGGGGGGAAATGTTATGGTTGCTATGGTTATTTATAATAACTTTTACTGAAGTACAATGGTGTTTTTGAGAATTTAACATCATAAAGTTAATCTTATTGTCTAAGCCAGTGATCACTTTTACATAGTTCAAGGTTGACAGTTGTTTGCAGAACAATAAAACAGGAGTTGGACATATCATCAGCAAATAAAATATTAAGAGAAGACAAAGCTTGGATGATATCATTAATGTAAATACGAAAAACTTTTGTATGAAGAATTAAAAGCCCCTATTTTGGTGCGCTGCATTCTATTATGCAAATAATTGAGAACAGTTTATTTGAAACACCTCTTATACCATAGTGGTATAGTTTATCAAGTAAAATTTCATGATCACAGCAGTCAAACGCTTTTGATAGGTCTAGAAATAAGGAACAGGTTATTAATTCATTATCAAAGTTTTTGAGCACTTTGTCATAAATCATTGTAATGGCCAATTCGGTTGAGTGATTTTCTCTAAAACCATATTGCCTTTTATCAATTAGATTGTGGGGAAGACTCTGTGATAAAGCACTTTCTCAAATAACTTTGACAACACTGGGATAACAGAGATTGGTCTATATTCAGATGAGGAACTTGGGTTATGAACTGTTGGAATTGGTGAATCTGGGAATTCACTTCTTCTTTTGAGCGAGTTGTTGAAACCACTGCTTGGCTGCACTATATCTCGGGGCTGGTGTTGAGCAGCCATTCAATTGTCTCATCGTCCAGCACCGTCAGGCCATGCAGTCCAAGGGGAGGTCAATGGATTGGACATAAGGGCAACATGGTCGACGGTTTGTTTTTCTGCACCACACTCACAGGCCGCAGAGGAGGCCATACCCCATTTGTACAAGCAGGAGAAGAAACGTCCAACACTGGTGGTTAGAGGTGGTAAAGGTGGACCCCACCTCTTCTTGGGAGGGTCATTCTGGGGGGTGGGTGCCGGTGTTGGGGATGAAAATGCAGAGTCTTGTGGGGCTGTCCGTCCACTCTGCATTCCATTGGTGCCCACCGTGCTGCACGTATGTTGTTGTTCTCAGAAAAACTAATAAGATGCTGTGCAGCAGATAGAAATGGGTGTCTCAATTTGATGCCCCGTGCGTTTGCACTCGATGGGCAGGTGAGCGCTGAATGGAGCAGATGTCCAGGCTCCATGGCACGGCGTGCTGGAGACAGGGTGGCTCCATTGCGACGAAGCTCACCAGGTTGGATGTCTGCAAAGGTTGGAAGGTTGTCCGCTGGTGTAGGACGTACGCATCCAATCACAATTTGCAACGTGTCGTTGATGGCGGGGTCGATGAGGCGGGTATGAGCACTGCGGCACCAAACAGGTGCGCAATACTCTGCAGTTGAGTGCATCAAAGCTAGGGTGGCTATTAGCAGAATTGCTTGGTCAACGCCAGCAAGCCACCTCAGGAGCATTATGCGTGATGTCATCTTCATGCGAAGTGACTCAAGGTGTCAGCGATATGTGAGCGACCTGTCCGAAGTTACTCTGAGATATTTGGGGTCATAGCAGAAGGGCAGGGCTTTATTGTTGTATTTAACTTTAAGCTCATGTTTAGTTTCCTTGTTGTTAAGGTGGAATGCTGCAGACACCGTTTTCGTAGTGCTGAGCTTTAGCTTCCAGGTCTGGAGGTATTCACCTACAGTTGCCATGTCCTTGGTCAGCATCCCTTCCACTGCCTGCCAGTCTCCATCAGCATGCATGATTGCTTGATCATCAGGATATGCATACTTTCTGGAGACAGTGGTTGGTAGGTCAGAGATGTAGATGTTGAAGAGAAGGGACGCCAGGACCAATCCCTGTGGGACGCCATTCTTGAGGCGTCGTAACCTGCTTCTTTTGCTGTTTCTGGTGGTTAGGGTGCAGCTGCGATTGCTAACCATCTCCATGATCATGTGAACCATGTGTCGATCAGGCAGCAATTACAGCAGCTTGCAGGTGATGCCGCGGTGCCATACAATGTCGTAGGTTGCTGTGAGGTCGACAAACATAACTCCGGGCCTTCTTTTTAGCAGAAAAGCTATCCTCGATGTCCTGTGTCAGCAGGGTGACCTGATCTACGGTCGACCTCCCATGTCGAAAGCCCGCCTGCTCCCAAGGGAGCAATGGGTCGATGATTGCGTCGACACAAGCGTAGATGAGTCTCTCGAGGATTTAAAGTGAACACACAGCAGAGATATGGGATGGTAACTCTTTGGGTCCCTCAATGGCTTTTCTGGCTTAGGGATCGCAACTATTAGTGCTCTTCTCCAGATCTTTGGAATTTTGAGCTGGCGCATGCTGGAAGTGAGGAAGTTGCAAAACCAAGATTTGAGAGCAGACCCAGGGGTGGATTATGAACTCCGGGAAGATGGAGTCCAATCCTGGAGGCTTTCCTGGCTCTGAGGGCAGCAAGCTCCTCCAGTCTAAAGGGTTCAGAGATACTGTGACCTCCAGGTGTTGGGATCTTCCATAGGTCAAACAGCTCCTTGTTGACCAGCCTGGTGGACTTGTGATCCCCAGTCTTGTGTGCCCTGTTCACAAGTTGCGAGGCGATGGAGTTTGCCGAAATTGGGCACAGGTGATAGGAGCATCCAGACCTGCGAGTAAGTTTGTTGATGGTTCTCCACGCCTTGCGACTAGAGTGTGAGAAGTTGATGGAATTTACTGCTTCTTCCTATCGCTCCTGCTTCTTCTGCCTGAGCCGACATAGTAGGTAAATTCACTAATAGTCATGCATTGGAATTCACTAATAGTCATGCATTTGTTGGAAAAAATTGAACAACTATTCCGAAGCAATGCAACTGGCTAGCTATTTTCCAAAATTTGGATGGAATGTCACTGAGAGAAATATTAGATTTCATTTTAAGGTTTATAATAAGAATTTAGGTTTCATATGCAATAGTAGGAGCTAGAAACAATGAATTCTTTGTATTTGTGTGTTTAAGAAAATGCCTGTAGGTACAGGGGATGGTTTTATTATAGCAGAAAGGTATTTCATAACTTTTGAGAAGAAATTGTTTAATTCTTCATATTTTTAGACACTCTTAGTCTTCAAAGAGCTTATTGTTTTGTTGAGATTTGTTTAAATTGATATTATTTCATTAACTTCCATGTTTTTAATATCATGATTGCATTTTTGAATTGCATGTTTATAATAATTTTGTTGGAGATTTTTTTTAGATGAGTAAGCTTATTTCTGTAAGCTTTATATTGTCTAATAATATTTGGGTTGTTAGTACTTAACTGTTTTCTGTATAGGGTATTTCTTTCTGTAAAGGAATTAAAAATGCCTTTGGGAAGTCATGGTTTGTTTAAGGAGCATTATTCTTTTCTAGATGCATAATGATATGGTGCATGCATATCAAGAGTATCAATAACACCTTCAGCGCCAAGTGGATTTTCCACTCAAAGGTATAATTTGCCCATATTGGGTGAGCCTTTGCAACTCCATAGCTTGGCAGGTGATTGAGCTAAAGAGCTGTTGAAACCCTCAAAGGGTTTCAACATACGGTGAGTCTTCTAGATTGCATTGAAAAAAATTTCAAAGTTTTGGATTTCGGTTTTTTGTGGATGACTTCATAAGTGGCATAGGTGTAGGCATTTCTGGTCAAGGTCATTGGGCCCTAAGTTTTTGTTGCGACCTAATCAGACAGGAAATCTATTTTAACAGCAAAGCTAATCATGCACTGTGTCAACATAATAACAACACAATCGATACTTAGGCATTGGAAAGCCTGAACTATTGAATGTGTGATGATTGTTGAATGATGAAGTGTTCATTGTCTAGCTTCATTGTCTAGCGGTATATAGGGAAGCTGTAAATTATCAACAGATGGCCTTTGAATTTTGTATGTATGGGGTTGATTAAAAGTCCAAAGGACATCCTTGCTGAAATGCTCATGGCAAAGGATTCAAGGTTGTTTTTAATTGTGTATGAAAAGAGCATATTTTAAGTTAACTTGTTGAAAACAGCAACACAGTGAGTAAGCCACGTGCAGAAAACTGTTTTATGTACTTATTTAAAAAAGTAAAAATTAATTAAACCGTTAGCTGCCGAGCTAAAATCATGCATATTTTGGTTGTCTTACCAACGGCATGACTCCTCAGATGGTGGTGCTAGAATCTGTTAAAAACCTCAAAAGACGCAGTAAGTCTTGGCAATGAAAAACAAATTTTGGCTTTGGGTTTTGTTTTTTTTGTGAGTGATGTTGTAAGTGAGGTAGGTTTTTGGCCATTTTGGCTCATGTTGCCTGGCCTAGGACCAACCACCAGACAGAAGTATTTTAGTCAAGTTTTTTTCAATGGAAACTAGGCTAGAATACGAGTCTTTTGAGACCTTTATATACTTTCTAGCATTTCTGGTTCATAAGCTATGACCTAAAATAAATAAAATAATCATGTACTTAGTGGATTAATTACTAATTTTGTTGTGTTCAGGTCATAACTTTTGAAGCCAAAACCCAGCAAGTCATTCAAAGTATCAAAAGATTTGGATTTTATCCTAGTTACCAATAAAAAACTTTAGCTGAAGTGAGCCAAAAAGGCACAGAACTACTCTACTTATGGCGTCACTCACAAAAAAATCCGTACCCCAAACCTAAATAATTTTTTCCATTGAAGACTCGAAGACTTCCTGAGTCTTTCGAGGACTTCAACAGCTCTCCAGTGCATTCGGCACCAGAGTTGTGCCTGCGCAAAAGATGTGCAAACAGCTTGATTTTTGTGCGAACACCTTGAATTAACCTGGCAGTGAAGTTAATCCTGTTGGTACGTTTCTATGATTACAAGTTAAAAAATTTAGAGAAGTAAACAATTTACAACACTACTTTTTGTAACATATGCTTTGTTTTTGATTTTTTTCATGTCTTGATGGAGATATTCCAGTGCAAAGACACGTGCAAACTGCTGGATTTTAGGATACACCATACCGGATTCAAAGGTGTTAATTGATCCCCTAATCCATAGGTTCTCAAAGTGCTCCGTACAGAGCCCCAGGGCTCCACGAGAGAAACCTCGGGGCTCCGCGAGCTATTTGTTTACTTATTAAAATACTGACTTGGCTAATTTTGCAACTTTCCAAAGAAGCAACAACGGCAAAGACAAAGTAAATAAAGCACTTCCAATTTCCTCAGGAACATCAATCGGTAAGTAACAATGTGTTTTTTTTGTTTCTATTTTTAGAATTTTATTGTGGGGCTCCGTAAATTATGGTCAATCTCTTCATGGGCTCCATAACACCAAAAGTTTGAGAACCCCTGCCCTAATCAATCTCTAGGGTGACCTGTACAAACAAACACAAGCGTTGCTGCTATCTCCCGTTTTCATTGTCTGACTCTGGTTTTATGAGTTGCACAATCTCTGCGGTTGGCATTGCAACGCATTTTCTGGGCATTTCCACTGTGTGTAAATTTGCTTTTGCAATCTAGTATTTTTTTTGTGAATCTAGTGTTTTTTATCATGAATACTAGTACTTTTCCGTAACAACAGAGTGGCAACACTGAGAGTTTTTATCCTCAGAGTGGCAACACTGGTTGCAGTGGTCGAGGATAGGAATCCTCTGTCACCTGATGCGGCTCACCTGACAGCGTAGTTCAGTGCAGCAGCAGAGTGCAACAAATTCAGATTTGATTTTTACTCACAGTTTCTTTGTTACACAAACAAGCGCTTTATACAGCATCTTTAACAGTAGCCTACTTAAATTTTTTTCATGGAATTGTTGTTTGAAAACGTTGCGTATATCAGCTGTGGGTGATATTAAAAAGCAGGAAATTCCGTGTGTTTTGACATGAAAAAGGGCCGTTATACACTTTTCTGAGATGCATGAGTTGCTGTAAGGTTTGCCTGTGGTCTTCACTTATTTTTAGAAGAATTGCAGCCTTAAGCTTTTTTGTACCAGGTGCACAGCCCGTAGAATTATAGAAAATTTGCTTTGTTGTTTTACACTATGGATATTTCGATTCAACTGGGACCGAGTTGTAGGCCAAAGAAACAGTCATATAAAAAGCAGAAACGATCAATGGATGGGTCCTTTTTGGGGAGATTTGGAGTTGCGGACATATTTGGTAAGGCAATTTGTGTAATGCGCTCAAAAGAACTCGCTGAAGAATCACTGAAACCGAACAAATTGTTGAGACACATGAATACTCATAAAGATGTGGCTTCACTAACACATGAGGGAATGAAGCATCTTTTTAAGCAGCACTTTGAACAATTAATAAGTGCCAAGCGTTCTTGAGACAATCTCTCAGAAAGAAGCAGCGACTTGAGTTATTTTCATACAAGGCAGCTTATACTGTTGCTAGAGAAAAGCGACCATATGTGGAGGGTGAGGTCGTAATAAAACCTGCGCTTGAGAGTTTCATTGAGATATTTGAAGGTTAGGTCTTTCAGAAGACAGTCAGAGATGCCATTACTGGAGTTGCTCTCAGTAACAATATGATAACTCGCAGAATCAAAAGTATGGAGAAGGATTTGAGAGAACAGATTTATGAAGATTTCCATTCTTCACCTTACACAGCATTGGCCATCCACGAGTCCACTGATTTTTCGTCAGAAGCACAGTTGTTGGTGTATGGCAAACTTGCATGTGGATGTCGCATAGTAGAGGAGCTTCCTTATTGTTTGACGTTGCATTAGACAACAACAGGGCACGATATTTTTATGCTGTGGATACTTTTTTCACGGAGAATCAGTTTGATTGGGGTTGTGTCGTAGAGTGTTGCATCGATGGCGCTCCATAAATAATGGGAAGAAATTTTAGATTTCGTGGTATCCTTCAAAGAAAATTTCCTCACGTCCACATCAAACACTGCAACATTCACCAAGACACTTTGTCTTCCAAAGAGCTTTCGCCTGCATTCAATGAAGTGATGCAGGTAGTAATCAAAGTGGTTAGTTTTGTGAAGTCCAGAGATTTGAACTACCGACTCTTCAAGTATCTTTGCACCACTGAAAATGAACAGCACAGCACTTTTGTTACTTTACACCGCTGTGGGGTGGCTTTCATGCGATAGTACACTGAAGAGAGTTTTTATCCTCTGGAATGAAGTAAAACATTTCTTGCAAAATCGGAAAAATAAAAATGCAACTTCTTTTTCAGATGATCTGTTCATTGCTCGCCTTGTGCTCTTGACTGATATTTTTGAGAAACTGAATGAGATGAATATTTCACTACAAGGTCAACCCAAATGGGTGTTTGAACTGTAAACTTCCATTCGTGCTTTTGTTAACAAGCTGGCTATTTTCGTCACACGAGCAAAAACTGGTGATTTTGGTTTGTTTCCGCATTACAAGGAATTTCTTGCAACAACTGATAGTGAGATGTCATTTCCAAGTGTAAAGCAAGACCTCGTTCAATACTTGATGAATTTGCAAACAAATTTCAAAGAACGCTTCCCTGAACTAGAAGAGGTGTCGAATCGTCATGTGCAGTTTCCATTTCAAGTTGATGCTGAGGCTTGTGGCGACTTGGCTTTAGAGGCTGCAGAGCTGCAGGCAGATGAAAACCAAAAAATTCAGTTTGAGGATTCCGATTTAGATAATTCTTGGTAAAATGCACCAAAGACGCATGCATGTTTGAAAAATGAAGTTACAAGAGCTCTTGTTCAGTTTGGATCCATGCATGTGTGTGAATCAACATTTTCATGCATGGTGTACATCAAGTCATTAAGCATAGAAACCGACTCACTGACTCTCATTTGCAAGACAACCTGATTATTGCAACTACTAATTATGAGCCACGCTTCAGAAAGCTGGCTTAGTGAGCCATCCACACACCTTTTTTGCCAGACTGACTTGGATGCAGACAGGGTTTATCATTTCGTTACGCTTCTTTTAAATTAATTCGGTACTTCTGTGTTTCATTTTCGCGTCTGGCCTGAAGTTTCAACTTTTAAGTGAGATTCATTCACACCTGCATATTTTGTAGCCTAGATATGCTTGGAAAGCGAAGATATCAACATGAAATAGCAGACTGTAAATGGCGGTGAATAAAAAAATATTTCGTAATGAACCTGGCAGAAAACATACTCTATCACAAGACTTTCTTCCATAAAGCCATAAACCATAGGGTTGAATTCGGTTGTTGCACTTTACAGAGAAAAGATTTTACATTGAATTAATGGAATAAAATTCCTTTGTAAAATTCCTTCTTGTTTTAAGATATAGCCTACGTTATGCAAATGATAGATAAGAAAATCTATCATGTAGGGTCATGTAAAACGTGCAGATATTGGAAAAAGGGTCGCAAGAAAAAAAACTTGGGAACCTCTGCTCTAGGGGATTAGTCAATTAATTGTTTTCGCCATAACTTGCCAACCACACACACTATGAGACCAATCAAGGCCTCCAAAGATGTGGATTATACCTTTTTGAAAAGAATAGACAAAGAATTTGACCCTTGAACTTTTTATCAGGTCCCACTGATGTCATCCAAAAATGCCTTGACAACCACTTTATCATGACATTACCAAAATAAGTTCAAACCCCAAAATGCCTGGATTCTTTTAATCAAAGCTAGGAGACTTTCTGCTTTTTTAGTGGGTTTGAACCAGAGATGATCACTATCCGGTTTGCCGGTTGGATATCCGGCAGGATAGTGAGTTTGCAACCGAATACGGATATCCAAAAACTGCTTTCAAACAGAAACTGGATACGGATATCTGAAACGCTTTTATCGATATTTCGAGGGTTCAGACGTTTGGAAAAAGTTGCACAATCATTTATTTTGTATGTTGAATCTTTGGAAACAAATTTTCAGACTTGGAGTCATGATGACTCCAACTCTTATCTACGTTGTAATCTCGATGCCGTAGTGTAGTCCCATGCCCTACTGATTAAACACGCTAAGTTTATCAGCATGAGTCTGTTGCTGGTGTAGCAAAATAGGATTCTTTCAGTGTACATTATGACAGTTGTTCGCTAGGTACCTGGACTAGGGTTAGCAAGAGTAGGCCTACTGTGATCTGTAACTTAGACTAGCTAGAGCAGGCTAGCTGTTTTAGTGTGGTTTTTGGTTAGGTTTAGTTAGGTTTTTGGTTTCTCGAACACAATACGCAAAATTGTTGTGACATTGACTTGTTAGACTGAATTTTAAGTGGGTTATTTCAAAATTTGTGACATAGTTTAGTTTGGTATTTCAAATGCTGTTTGGTGTTTTGGTTTGAAGACTACCATTACCTGTTCAGTGTGGTCAGGTGCAGCTGTGGGTAGGATCAATAAATGAAGTTATGAATGTAAAATCATCCATGGATGGCGATAAAAATGGAACCATGGTTACTAAACAAATGACATATACAAAGCTTGATGTGGCAAAACCTCACCTTGCTTTTTGATGCAATAGGCTCTGAAAAGTGCTTAAGTTATGCGATATGTCAAGCTTGCAAGATATGTCAAGCTTGCTGTTCATAGGCATGATCATGACAAAGGTCAAAGTGGCACAATCCAATGCATTTATTTAAAGTTGGTAGTGTCCATTGTTCTTTATGAGGCAAAGACTGTGGTGGGACTATTTCGCCTTCAGTTGAACACAATTGGTTGATGTGATCATGAGACAAGTAAGAAATGCAAAGAGACAATTGGTTGGGGTCCAAGTGTTTATGGTTAGGGCTTAGTGTCGGGGCTTATGGCCAAGGTTTTTAGGGTCAGATTCTAGGTTTAGGGTTTCAAGATTTAGAATTAGGGTTTAGCCTACAGTTCACCTAAGCAAATAAGAAGATGCCAATTGCTTGCCAGCCCTGAAACCATGACAACACTTGTCGCTGCAGGTGGGCAGAACTGCTATAGACGTTACAGAACATGCATACAACTACAACTAACTACAACTAAGCTACAACTAAACAGAACATGCATTGTAAACTTGTCATGTGACTACTTCAGCCAATTGTGTTCATCAAAAGACAAAATACCTTCAGCAGTTATTTTGCCTCACATGCCAAAATAGACACAACACAAAAATTATGTTGTGCATCATACCAGGGTTTTCTGGAAGGTCGCCCAGGGCCGTTAATAGGAAAATAGACACATTGGGAAAATAAGACGTGGACCAAATAACCGCCCGGGCTATTATACGGCAGTTGCATATTGCATATCTGAACTTTATTCACTAAAGCATTGTGGATCACCTGTATGTCATAATGTCAATTCTTGCTTTATTCACTAAAGCATTGTGAACTTTTTTCACTAAAGCATTGTGAATCACCTGTATGTCATAATGTCAAAAAACTTTATTCACTAAAGCATTGTGAATCACCTGTATGTCATAATGTCAGTTCATCCCTGCCACTACTGTTTTCCACAAATGTTGACATTTACTGAAAGAACTATGAAACAGGAAAAGGGAGAATTGACACACTGTCAAACCATCAAAGAAGTTGTGTTTGGAACAAGGAATAACTAAAAATTATCTTCATTGCACACTTTCAATGTACGCTGAAAGGCTCTGCCCTTCTTGATTTTTCATGAACTGTTACGCTCTGTTTAAATCGTGTGGCTTCTCTCTGGCACTCATCATCACGCACGTGTGTTATCTCCAGAGGAAAAGTGTCTTTGTTAGATCGCTGCCAAACGCAGATTTTCTTAGCAGTGACTGGTTTATGAGGCTCTGGGAAGGTCAGCCTTTTAGCTTCGAAAAATTTTTTTAGTAATGTCGTTGCAATTAGCCACAGTTCATGTGTTTTTTTTTACTTGTTTTCAAGTGCCAACATTTCACCTGTAAGATTTGTCTTACATTTACAGGACTGATGACGCGTTGGAAAACTCAAAACCAGTTTCCCCATCAATAAACTGTGACTGATTTACTTGCCGCCATCTTTGTGGTCTTTAACTATGAAAAATAGCACCATATAAGCGCCCACCTAAAATAAGCACCCATGGGCGGACTAAAGACTGGGCAGCCTTCCGGAAAACCCCGATAATACACTTATGGATAGTTTTCGGATATGGATAGTATGATTTTAACCAAAACAGGATTCGGATTGGATACAAAACAGTATAGAATCGGATACCAAAAAACACTATCTGATCATCTCTGGTTTGAACAGCTCTCTAGTTCTATCAGCTGGCAAGTTATGGCTGGAAAAGTCTAAGCCAATATATCAGCTTCTACGGTCCTTAAAGGGTAAGACAAGGCTTATGCAGCATATGTTTTAGCACAAGAAAAATGGCAAGTGCACCAGCAATGAAGTTTAAGTGATAAAGCATACACATTCAGACCAGGAGTGATAAAAATCATGATTTTTTTTTTGAATCAAAAAAATCGGATTTTTTTGATTTAAATCATATTTTTTTTATTTTTTTTACTGTGTAGAGGGTGGCCACCAAAAACGCAATAATTTTTTATATTTATTGAAGAGTTAGTTTTAATATACATTTTTTATGCTGTGTTTCTTCTAGCACAGCAACAGTTGCCATGATTGACAAAACTTTAATTGCGTTTATATCTTGTGTTGAATAAGTCAAACTGATTAAAATACTATTTAAATGTGCCATAAAAATCACACAAAGCTTTAAAACTGCATATGATTTTTATCTTGTTTTTATCACTGATTTGAATGAAATTATTTAAATCAATCAACCCTGACCAGAAATACTTGAACTTTCATGCAAACTTTTTTGCGCTTATGCAAAATCCCTTGATGCAAATAAGTTCATAACACCAGTACTGGTGAACAAAATGAAATATTGAAATGCCAATACTGAAACTGTCAGTTCAGTAATTTCATTGACACTCATGGCACACATGCACAAAATGTTAAAGACCTTTAATAATAATAATATATCTGCTTTATGAATCAAAAATATGTTCTATAACTATGTTTACAGTCAACAGCCTTCATATTTGATGGAATTTAAATGCAATTTTCACTTTATGCCAATCTACACTCTCAAACTCACGGCATTCTAACAATTATGACTTTTGAATCTGCAAGGGTTAGTGATTTCAGTCCACATGTCATTTTTGCAATTGAATGACATAGAATCTGTGACCTCGAGTACGCCACTTTTCAGTCTGAGCCCGTTTTGGTCTGGGCTATTTCAGTCTAGGGACGTTTTGGTCTGGGCTGTTTCAATCTGGGGACATTTTGGTCAGAATAGGAAATCTTGCAGAAATTTAAATGTTCACATTTTAATGCAAACATATTTAAATCAACGAGAAGTTTTATTTAAAAACACTACAAACATGGTCCAGGATCCAACAGTTAATCAGCATCAACATATGATTTACATTATCATCAGCAAGCAAATTAAATCATTATTGACATTTTGCAATTAAATACGAATTCTTCAAAGTCACAATTACAATTCAGATTTAACCACAATCATGACTCCTCAAAGGGAGTTGGTACAACACCAGCTAGATTGAAATTTCGCTTCCTATAATCATTTAATTAAAGAAATGTAAAGTTGTTTATGTATAGAAATGTTGTGACCGAAATGTCCCATTACCGAAATGGGCAGATGGAAAAGTCCTGTTCCGTGTGACCTCACAGTTGCTATGATTGATAAAACTTCAAATGGTTTCAACTTATGTCGTCATTAGAACTTTTGGTTGTCTACACTAATACTGTATAGCAGAGGTTCCCAACCTGGGTGCATGTACCCCCAGGGGTACATTTGCATATCTGCAGGGTTCATTTATTGTACATTTGCAACAAATTAAATTTGAGAAATGAAAATGGAGTATAACTTTGTAGTTTCAAGATTCTAAAAATTCTATTAAAAAATTTAGTAGAATTTTAGTATTTTACTCAGGATTTTTGTCACAGGAAATTTTAGAGGTACATGCTCATGTATCAAAATGCTAAAAGGGTACATGTTCAGATAAAGGTTGGGAACTCCTGCTGCATAGGCTATGTGAAAACCTATTAGAATGCTAATGAAATGTGTCATAGACATCACACAAAGCTCTAAAACAACATGATTTTTTTTATGTTTGATTTAAATCATGATTTTTATTGCTTGATTTAAATCATGATTTAAATCATTGATTGAAATCAATCCACCCTGATTCAGACAGTCTTAGTTGTGTTGCATGAAATGCTACACTACAAATTTCACAAACAATTTTAAAACAAATTTACCATTCGAAGACAAAAGAGGAGGCAATGCTACAAACTTCTTATTCTGCCAGTTCAGTCTTTCCAGTGAAAGCAGCTTCGACGGTGATTTAATATTACCATGTCTTTTTGGCAACACCTGTTCATAGCATAAGATCTTACTGGAAAATCATAGCAAGAAACTGAATGCTAACACTAATAAACAAACATCAGCTATTTCAGCACCACCATTCACAAAATTTATTTTCAGCAACCTTAATGTAGCTCTGACCTACATTAACTCTTTCAGTACAAGGTGTGTGATAAAAAAATGCACAGGAACTGGGCAATTTTTTTTCTATTTTGGCTGGATGTTGAGTGCTTTGACTGAGACACAGCAACTTCAAAAAATGCACTTCCCTACCTACATGCAACATTCTAAAACATTTCTACAGCAATAACCAACTTTGCAGCAAGCTCATGCAGCCTAGTGGGGCCATGTTGAAAAAGAATGCTGCTTCAAGCAAACAGTTTTAGAAATTGTAACAATACTACATATTTCAAAATATTTAAACGCTGTATAAACTGAATCTAGATACATAAATTATATCATCACACACTAGAGTCCTGTGCGGGTTGAAATTTTGTATCCACACCTGCCCGTACCCGCAAAATTTAAACCCACCTCACCCCCACAGGAGTTTGAGAAATTTTGCCTGCACCCACCCTGCATACTTCTAACCCACCCCACCCCACAGACTATCCCAACCTGTGCCCGCACTGCACTTTTTCCGTCTCAAACCCGCACCTGTCCGAAAACTACTAAAAACTCATAACTAGGGCAAGTTTTTGTTGCAATAAAATCGTGAGAAACATGCATATATTTTTAACAAAAGTTGCAGTAAAAGGTTGCATTTATGCACAAGCAATTTAAACGACAGTGATTTACTCAAGCGATTTATTTACATGTAATGCTAAATATTTCCAAACATTATCTGGCGAGAAATGGTGATCATTTGCCAACAGTTTGCGTAGCATTCTAAAACTGCCCTACCCAATGTCTGAAGACAAGTCTAACAAGCAGCAAAATCAAGCTCATTCTTTTCCATTCTATTGTCAACAGATTTGGGGTGATAAAAAACATGTTTCAGTTGTGACTCGCTGTGCATTAAGCGTCGTTTTATCCATTTAGAAGTGCTCCTAGACTGAATTATTCCTCAACAAGTATGACGGCATCATTGGAAAATGTTCACTTGCCCACCACATTGCAAGAGTCTGAGAGCTAATGTTTCACAACAATGGGTTGTTATATCATAATGTAATAATTGCTGCAGGCCTACTGTCCAATGCTGGCAAACAAGTACTGTACATCCACGTGTTTTGCGATTTTTGAGCTGATTAAGTTCACATGCTTTGGCTCAACACTCAGTTACCCGCACAAAGAATTACTCAACCCGCACCAAGTACAACCCACACCTGCCCCGCCGCAAGTTCCACCCGCACGCAAAGCAGTACGGGTTCCCGCACCCACTCTGGAAATGCGGGTACCCGCAACCCGCACAGGTTAACCCGCCCGACGCAGGACTCTACCACACACACAATCATGCGTGGAGTATGTTATTCACATCCTATCCAAAGGAAAGATTTTCAGCCAGATACATATATTTAAGCAGTCTGGGATCCAGAATATTATCTGCAACAAATACTGTAAGTGTAGATTGGTATCAACAGTGATAAAACTAGAAAAACTTACTTGGTCTAAACCTTTTGACTGAAGACTTTGACCATTCCCAGAAACTTCATGCTTCTAATAGCCACCAACACCAGAAACATGCAAAAAATAAAAACTTTAAGCAGTGTCGACCTCACTAATCACGCAGTGTGGTTATGATTTCTAAATTTCACGTACCAACAATCTTGCTTGCCAGTGATCATCACTGCTGTTATTAACAAGTTTTTCAATCTTTTTTTCAAGCCATATTAATCTTTGACGTATCAGCTCAGGATCCTTCAAAGACAAAACAGCATGTTAATCACATGACATTCGACTTCAACTACCTTTTCATGTGACTCTCCCTTAAAACTAGTCTATTACGTCATATGCACTGAAGCAAAAATAGAGTGACCATGGTATGTAGATTGTGGCACAATGATGACTGGGCAACTTGACAGTTATATTCTTTGCCTGAGATTGCTTTTGAAATTTTTTTACTTCATTTCTTCATGCATTGCCACACACAAAAGTGTTGCCATGTTGCAACTACCTAAGTTTCAAAAGCCTGAAAACTAATCCATTTATTTTCTGCCATGACTGTTGGTCTATTGTCATTGATTCAACACCTTGCCTGAAGGCCAGTGTTAAGAAAAAGATGACAAGGAGTTGACACCACTGAGTGCTGTAAAATTAGTTTCAAAAATATTGCAAATATTGTAGGTATGATTGCACACACATCATTTCATTATTAGTAAATGCATGTCTAAAATGCAATCAGTTATTCTCAGTAACAAACAAAAACAAAAAACAATTTGTCTGAATCATGCTACATGTAACTTTTTTTCGAAAAGTAAGGATGTGAGAAATGTGTCACAAGCAATGTCACAACCTTTTTCCTGTAACTGTTTTGGTCATCTTGCTCACAATATGCTAATGAGTGCATCCACATTCCTTTTACTGCTTAAAACTCAACAATATTTGCAGCACATTGGTTTCCACAACTACAAGTATGAAAATTCAATGCCACATTTACGTGGTGCATTTAGCACATAGGGGCCATACCATCATAATTCAACAATTATTTTGCAATTTTGTAGCCCATACTACCACATTTTAACCAGATCCAAGTATGTTATTCTCTGTAAAAATGTAAGGAAAATATCCAATATATAGGTGTTTCAAGTTTTTAGCCACCACTACATGGTATAAAGTGCATCTAAAAATAAATGCCACATCTTTTGATGCACTGACATGCTACAGATGTGATCAAAAGCTCAAAATAGTACAAAAATCATTTCATTAACTGAAAACACAGAGTACACAAAATTAAATGAAATTTTGAAACAAATTTTATTTAAATGGGGGTTATTCCATGTCATATCAACCAAAAGAAAATTCAAATTGCAACTCAAAGCCTGCGACTTTGCTGATATTACATTTTAACACCTTTGACTACAGGCTGTTTTTACCTTTAAAACAAAGCAATGTTAATTCTAAACAAACTAAAGTTCTGTTTAAAGTCAAATAACTCAAAACTAACCAATTCAATGTTTTTCATATAAGTTATCATATGTAAGCTCTTTACATGAGAAATGTATTCAATGCGTTATGTCTAATGCATCTTATTGCACCAAATGCAGGGCTAATTATGATACAACCACCAAGTACGGGCAGTGTTGGTGCAAAAGTTGTGGTACAAAATCATCAAATAAATGTTTCACAAGTTGGCTGTTTTTGCACTACCTTTGTTGGTTGAGTTATTTAAGCAACAAGCTGGTGACACCTGGGATAATTATGGTTAATGTTTTAGTGCAAATTACCAAAATTACATTAGATACATAAGGAAAGGTTGTAATAGGCATAGGGTTGAGTTGGATTTATTGGTGTGATGAGGCAGGAACCATATGCCGAAACAGGATGAAGGATCCTCAGCCCAGCCACATAGTGTCTGCAACCTCACAATCAATGCGGCATTGAATGCATGATGTACTACATACGGGATGTGCACTAAGCATAGCACCTATATGTATGTAGCGTTAACAAGCAATAATAGAGTGATCATGATATGTGATCTCTATTGTTGCTTGCTGCCACAGTGTGAAGCTTTGTGCGCGTGACACTCAGACCCTCTGATAGTAACAATCGCAACATGTTGTGATAATAACTGCTTGCGGCATCGCCATCCATTGCATTCTCTACATTAGTCTTTATCCAAAGTATCTTTCATGCAATCTGTAGCAGTCAAGCTGCTGCCACCTTAAAGATATAGATCAAAGTAGGTAATCAAGCCATTAACTTTTTCCTCTGTTGTGGTGAATGCATTCAGGTGAACTTTGTTGAATGCTAGCAGCTACTTATCTTTAGTAGCAGTGGACTTCTTGTCAATGGTGATTACCTTTGCAGTATTTCCCCACTACTTTGTCTTCCACGAACTTCATGTTCAGTCCATCCCAACCATAACAAATTTATGCAGCTTGCAGTTGCAATTCAATTTGAGCTTCTACTTGCAACATCACTGCTTTCAGCCAGGCTGGGAAAAATTGGGGAATATGGGAATGTCATTCCCAGGAAACCTGACATGCTTACTGGAAATTTTTTGCAGCAACACTATAAATTTCGTAAATATTTCAGTAGTTAATAAAAAATTTGAGCTGGCGCGGATAGACTCTTAGCACAATATGTCACATTACTCAGCTTCCAAAATTCGAGCCGTTCGATTTAAAGCACACTCCCTCCATCATGATAGGTTACTGAAGGTCAAGCCATCCTACTTAAAGTATACTCCCTCCATGAATCACAATAGCGGAAAGCACTGCCCCAGGGTAGCTGCGTTCACATTGCTGCATATGGTCATGCCAAGTAGCCTATTTGTCAGTTGGCTGGAAGATCTGCTGGTTTTGATAAGATCAAAATTAAATGGCAATTTAGTTGCAATGCGATCATATGGGGCTATGCAAGTTCAGGTTCATTAGTTCACTGCTGGCCTGTTCGTGATGTTCGTTACAGCATTTATTATTTAACTGGCGCTCAACCTTCTGCCTGTGCCACAACTATTGTGTGTCGTTGGGTATTATCAATCCCATCGCAAGAGCGCTGACATTATTTCTGGTGTAGACTGACAGCCATTACTGTATAAATGAAATCATTAGACCTGCACTATTGTGTCGTGTGCCAGACTATAGTGAAGAGGTCAGAAAATTGTGTGTCAACATGTATGGATGCTATGATTCTCTCACTGATTGTAAATCTGACAAAGATGTGTATCAAAGTGTTTTCATGAGATCTGATCTTTATTTGGGAACAGGGCCTGTTCGGGGTCATATAACCCAAATACTTTGCAGCTATCAACTGGAGTCTGTAGTTGAGAGTATGGGCAGTGTTCTAGAAAAAATTCATGAAGTCCGTGGTTGATCTAAAACTTCTACAAACAAGAAAGATTTTTAAAATATGAGCAATGAACTGATTGTATGCTGGAAAGGACTAAACATCAGCATAGGTGCCAGTGTTGTCATGCAGGCATTGAACCTTCACTTTAAAAGTGGACCTTGGCACTTCATCTCTAGCAATGTGTAATCACAAATGCACAATGTTTCTATAGTAATGGACAGGATAAATCGCACAAAACCTGCTTTGACCTTCATGTCATAGACACGAGTTTGAAAACAACTGATGGTAAAGCATTTCATGTGTCATCTGTCAAAGTTTTTCATTCAGCATAAAGTTCTTAGTTGTCATGCAAAGTAATTGAATGTTTCAGAACACAATGCTTTGTGTTTGTGAACAACCTGCCATGTCACTAGCATAAAGTTGACTTTACGTGGATGGGATGTAAGCTCAGTTTATAGTAAAGCAGTGTAGTGACAAGCAATTGCTTACCTGCAACTGCAAAACTAGTTGTTGCATATGTTTGTTGTGCTTTAAAATGAAATGCTAACGCTTTGACACCCAACTTTCAGCTAACGTTTAGCATTGTGCCGATAAAACCGCTGTTCTTTTGCAAAGATAGTGGCACCTTTATGCATAATTTGAGAATTCATTATATTATCAAGTGACATCAGTCTTTACTCGGAACCCTTTTCCATAACTCACCAGCCAATTGAGCTAGAGAGCTGTTCAAGACATCAACAGAATTGAGAAGTCCTCTAGTTTAAATTTTTTTTTAATTTTTTAGATTTCGGTTTCTTGTGGGTGACATCACAATGGGGACATGATTTCATGTCTTTTTGGCTGAGCCCCGGGTGCCATCGCAATGGGCCATTTTTTGGCTCAAGCTTTTTTTGAAAAATATCATTCTAGTCTTCAAAGCCCTTGGTTATCTTTCTAACATATCTGGAGCCAAAATTATGGCTAAAAAACAAAAATTGAGCAAAAATATAAGTCTCACAAAGGGTAACCTCGGCCATTTTGGCTAAAGGCCATAACTTGCCAGCCAAATGAAACTAGAGAGCTGTTCAAACCCTCTAAAGATGGGGAAAGTCTAGTTTTAAAAAATGTATTTATGTTTTGAATGTCGAGCTTTTTGTTTATGTTTACAAGATGGGAGTATGTTTATGGGTATTTGTTTACATTTGGATGACGTCACAAGGCCCTGGATGCCAACGCTATGAGCCATTGTTTGATTCAAGTTTTTATTGGAGACTAGGCTATAATACGAGTCTTTAGGCAGTTTGATGGAATTTCTAGCGTTTCTGCTTTCAAGTTACAGCCAAAAAATACATATTAACACTTTCGCAGCCAGGTTAATTCAAGTGGTTCACGCAAAAACAGCTGGATCGCACATGGCTTTGCATGAGAATTTCTCTGGTTCGGTAAGCGCAACAGACCCAGTCAAAAGCTCAAAAGACGCAGCAAGTCCTGTAGCTTGCACTCGAAAAATAATTTTTTGGTTGGGGGTTGAAGATTTTTTGTGAGTTACGTCATAAGTGGAGGACTTTTAGGCCACCTTGGCCCATTTCACCTGGCCCTAGGCTCAAACCGTTAGTAATATTTCGCTCAAGTTTTTATTGGAAACCAGGCTACAATCAGAGTCTTTTGATACTTTGGATGACCTGCTGGGGTTTCGGTTTCAAAAGCTATGATCTAAAGTAATAAAAAAATTGACTAATTAGTTAACTAGATAATTAATTAATTTGTTTATTTTAGATATAACTTTTGAACCAGAAACGCTAGAAAGTCAATCAAAGGCTCAAAAGACTGTTTCCAATGAAAACTTCAGCGAGATACTTAAGCCTAACGGTTGGGCCCTAGGCCACGTAACATGAGCCAAAATGGCCGAAAAACTACTTCACTTATGACGTCACTCACAAAAAATCCGCAACCCCCAACAAAAAAATTGTTTTTCGAGTGCAGTCTAGAAGACTGGCTGATCCGCTTGAGCCCTTGAACAGCTTCTAGCGCAATCGGCGGAGGAGCTATGGCGTTGGTAAGGCAACTGACAATTGCTGGTTTTAGGCCGATTTTGAAGTATGAATATATCGTACCCCAGCTCTCAAAGTGTTAATTAGGAAAAGCCCTGCTAATCCCCAAGGGAATTCCTGAATTATTTGGAATTTTTTGCCATAACTTTGGAACCAGAAATGCTAGAAAGTGGATCAAGGACTCTAAAGACTTATAGCCTTGTTTCCAATAATACTTTAAGCCACAAAATCGGCTCATTAGATCAATTGATTACATCATCAAAAAAATTCAAAACATACCCCAATCATGATGTCATCGACGAAAAACCCCAAACCCAAAATTTCTTTTTTATACATTAAAATTTAGTTCTCTTCTGAACTACAAGATTTTCCCCATCTTCAGAGGGTTTGAACAGCCCTCTAGTTCAATCTGTTCCCGAGTTATGGATGGCCAAAATTTGCCCTGAGAGGGCAAATCATACCTTTTGTGAAACATTTTTCTTTTTGTTAAAAACTGGGTATTTGAGCCATTGTTGTGTCCCCAGATATGCTAGAAAGCAAATAAAGGGCTTCAAAGACTCGGATGATAGCCTAGTTTCTAAAAACTTGAGCCAAAAAATGGCTCACTGGGTTGGTGCCCAAGACCCGGCAATATTGGCCAAAAAAAATGAAAACATGCCTCCATTATGACGCCACCCACAGAAAACCCCAAACCCAAAAGGAAAAAAATTAATCTCAACTAGAAAACTTGTCGAATCTGTAGAGGTTTGCAATAGCTCTCAATTCAATCGCCTGGCAAGTCATGGTGTTGCAACGCTCTGCTAAAAAGCGGTGCACGTGGGACTTCCTACCACTACATGCACTGTACTTTATTCTGTTTCTGTTGCCTGCTATTGTGTTCTGTGTGGCAGAGGAGTTGGTTGTCTTGATCACTACTTGCCCTTTGTCTGCATTTAACCATAGTAAATTACAGGGCGTTTCAGATGTCAGCATCAGCAAAAAAGCAGCTTGAAATGCAAAACAAGGTGGGTAAGAGCTTTATGACAGCTGAGGTATGTTAATAATTTTTATTTAGAAAGACAGAAACTTTGAAAGTGCAGCTCATATGCAAAACTTTTACAATAGTGAAAAGTATGTTGAGAAAACTCCATGACATCTCGTGAGAAATTAAAGTTAGATTTCCAGGAAATTTGCATATTTTCTGGCACTGATTTTCAGCTAGGCTTACCTTGCCTAGCTCAGTGCAAAATATATGTGCCATGGGGATTGACAACATGCTGCACAATACGATACATCACATACAACATGATTTATTTACACATGGGAACAATTAGCAACAAAGCTTGCACAATGCTATTGCTAATGCTTCAATCACACCCCATCTATTTGATTTTTGAAGTCCGTTTTCACATGTACTGCACCACTTTTGATAACTCATATCATGTTCATACACAGGCCATTGCACATTGTAGACTTTGACCTAACACATGCACATTCGGGTACACACACTGGAAGTGCTAAACTAGTACCATAAGTGATGTTAACTGATATCATGTTCAGACAGTACAATTGTTTGTACTACTTCAGATATAAGTATTTGAATGCATTATTTGTTTATTCATCTTCTTTGTATCATGGCTTGTTACCTTTATAATATAAAGATAAACCTCTACATTAACCTTATTTACCAGATATAAAGATAAACCTATATACTGAACTTATTTACTTGATGAAAAAGACAAAGTTATTAATTGCCCTGAGGAAGCCCACTTGAATAGGTGGGTGAAACGTCAGCTAATAATAAAATAATCACCAGAAGAGCTAATCCATCTGCAAGGTTATGAATATATGTGCACACCACAGCTTGATTTTTTCAGTCATAGATCGAAACATTTTTGAAATGGCCGAAAAAGATTGAGGCATTTCAGTCAGAATGTTTGAAAATACAGGCTAAAACACACAGTTGCGTTGAGTTTTAATGCAACTGTCAGACAAATGACCAAAATGTCTCAGCAAAAAATAACTGAACTGTTTCAGCAAAAGAAAGAACTAGCACCACAGAACTCTGATAATTGACAGACACAATGATTTATATGAGGGCAGGTTTAGATTAAAGCAATGTTCCAACAATGAGATAAGCTGGCAGCACGTTTTGGGTGATGCCACAGTGCACAGTTTTTAGCTATTGTCCAGCTATCCAGACGTTTTTGTCAGCAGGCAGTATACAAGCTATGGTGTGGAAACAGTAGGATGGTCAACGGCCATTGGTAAAAATCCCAAGGGAAGGTTTATAGACATTCCATCTGACATTGAAATCAGACAAAACACTTGCTCACATCATTGTGTCTTCTCAGGCAATCATGAAACTTCTTTCTTGTAAAAGTAATTTCTTGTTGTAGTTTACTCAGTATCATGAGTATGGTTTTCAGATGTTGGAGCTGAAAACAAGAACAAAAAGTGGCATATCAGGCAAAACGAGGCATGTGCCAGTTTAAAAATAGGGTGAAAAAGTCAAAAAAATGCCTACTATACACACAAGCCTACTATAGGGTAAAGGTCATGCACTGTGATACAAGGAGATGAATCAACTTAAGTGATACGTGTGTTGGAAGTAACAGTAGTAAAAACGTTAGCAGTGATAAGAGAAGGAATGTCCTACAGAACACTGCTAATCTGGGGCATGCTGCCGTTGACTGCTGCAAGAGATATGGGGGGTGAAATCAGAATGTCAGGTGATGGCGGAGCATTCATGGCAAGGAGATCACAAGGCCGGTAATCCAGGCTTGGCTGTAATGGATGTATATGCATAGAGGACAAAGGTGTACGTGTGTAATGACATAGTCTGATGGGTGTACGTGTGGTCTATGTCCCAGTTAGTAATTGGTATATGTAACACGGAAAAGCCTTGCCCTTCTGGCAAGGTTTAAATATTAAAATTGATAGGAAAACAACAGTTGATGTAAACAATAAAAAGAAGCGCACCCTATTGTAGCACATGAAAAAGTGTGCGGATCAAGGGCGAAGCATAAATAGGAATGAAAATAATGAGCAGTTAAGCACACAAGAAAAATAAGCTTACGATGGCTGGTGACAACAAACATGCTACCAAATTGAAGGGTGAGAGATAAAGACACTAGCTATGTGAAGAGTGCAGCAAGACCAATATGAGAAAACAGTCTAAGTAAGTCTGCTATGTAACAAAAATATGAGAGGATTGAAAGGGGATAAGCGAAACAAGGAGTCAGGGCTTAACATGCTATGCTTAAGATGAAAGTTCTGAAAACAGCTTACGATTCATTGATCGTAACTGAAGCCAAATTTCCATGTGACTGAGGAAATAGAAAATGTGATCAACAAGAGTTCATCAGTGGGAAAGGTGCACAACGAACTCCCATGAAGCAACAATGCTCACACTCTAGAATGTTCTAAGATGGTCCAGTTACAAAAATTCTAGAATCAGTGGCAAAATGACTAAATTGCTCCGTGGTGGAATTGACACTGACCAAATTGGATTTTAGATTCGTTTGGCCAGCGCAACCAGTCTGGGAACCAAATTATGTGGGGTCTCCTGATCTGGGCAACCAATTTCAACTGTCTCTGTTTGATAGATGGCGTGATTAAACAACAAAACTTTGATTCCAGTTTGGTAACACAGTTTTATTCTCTATGGTAGCCTTTTCACATGCCATACCAACAGTGGAAACAAAACAAGGAAAACTTTTCATCACATTTTCTGATTGACTTGTTCATTTGCTAGCTACATTGTCTCTCTCTTACTCTCCTTTGCATGCAACAAATCCTTAAGGTTTTGAACTGAATGCTTTCACAAAATCCCTGTAGCTATCCGCAGGATTTGTGCCCAGTCACCAAAATGCATTACAGCCAAAAAATGTAGCAAATTTTTCAAAGGAATAAATTTTAAAATGCAAGATTGATATAAAATTGCAATTATTCTATACAAAATCAAAACAATGCATAATAAGCACTTGATTTCAATTTACATTTTAAACCAATCATATTTTCTGTAAATAATACCTTTTTGAGGAACTTTTTGTTCAATTTAATTTTTGTACAAGATCACAACTGGACAAATCAGTATTAATTTTGCAAGCGATTAGGGCTTTTGTGTTATGCTCCAATACTCTGCTTCTGTTATCAGACCACATGTTCTTCATGAAAAAAATCGTTCAACAAGTATAGCTGATAATCCCAGTTAGCTAAACACAGACTCAAACAGCTTTAGAAAATTTGGAATGCATATGGCTTTCTCTAGAAAAATTTTGAACATTTTCATCCACTTTTGTTCGATCAAGTGGCTTTTCATCAGTATCTACCTTGTTATATTTGGACATATACCTCATGACTAGAAAAAGTTTGTTGAAAAGAGATGCGCTGTTGATCACCTATGTTTCCGAAATATATTGTTAACCCTTTCTACAGATTCAAGCACTTGTAACTAGGGTACATCTGTTGTTAAATCAATCCAAAGGTAAGGTCTTACATCTTCAGAAACATCGTCATAAAGATCTAGATATGATATGCATTCTTGCAAAATCACTTGTTTCTTTGTAAAACATTTTTCTATTTCACTTTTTTTCTATAGCTTTCCTAAAAGAGCCGTTGCTTGGGATGGAATTGAAGTGCTTTATTCTTTGCACATACCACAGCTTCAGCTCTGATAGAACATTTACCACATCTACAGCACTAGCATTTTATTTCAATTTCAGAATAGTCTTATTGATGTCATTCAGTTGTCCTTGAACAAATTCCAGATAGAACTCATCTTTGTGATGCTGGAAGCAAAGACAAAATTCTGGTAATTACCATGATGCAAGATTCACAAATAGTCCAAATTTCAGCAGAGTAAATGCTTTGAGCTCTGTAACTGAAACAGTATAAATGCAAAAATATTTGTACATATTTTCTGGACTTTTGACATATAATGGCAAAGTATCTGCAGTATGTTCAAGGCAGTTGTGAATAACATGAACTGCATGTCTAATGCCTATTATATCCCCTTAAAACATTTTCCTTGACTTTGAGGAAAATATTATTTCATCCACTTCTTTTCACACCTTAAAAGATAGTGTTGCAGTTGCCAGCACAAAATCCAACTTTTCCTTTCAGCTTCCTTTTATAGTAAAATTCCAAAACCAGATAGGTATTTTAAATATTTTAGCAGTTTCATCAGGAAGCAGTTTACCAACTATAAAGTAGTGAGTCACCACAGGAACAAGTTAATTGTTATAGTGACAAAATTATCGTTACCTAATTCTTGGCATAGTTCAGCAGTATACATTAGGGCAAATGCAAATAACACATTGGCTGCTGGTCTGTGAACATATCGTACTTGGAAATCAGGGAAAAACCAGGTATATTTCGGTTGACTTACCAAATGCATAGCTCCTCAGCTGACTGCGCCCGAGAGCTGTTCAAACCCTCAAAAGCCTCGGAAAGTCTTAGAGTCTGCAATGAAAAAAACATTTTTGGTTTTGTTTTTTTTGTGATGTCATAAGTAAGGTAGGTGTTTTTGGCCATTTTTGGCTGCTGGTACCTGACCTGGGCCCAAACGCTAGGCAGAAGTAATGTGCTGAAGTTTTCATTGGAAACTAAGCTAGAATCTATGTCTTTTGAGACCTTGATCGATTTGCTAGCGCTTCTGGTTCTAAAGTTATGATCTAAAATAAACAAAGTGATTATCTAATTATGGCATTAATTACTTTGTTTATCTTAGATCATAACTTCTCAACCAGAAATCCCATCAATGTATCAAAAGATTCGGATTTTAGCCTAGTTTCCCATAAAAACCTGATCGACTACTACCATGTAGCGCATTGGGCCTAGGGCCAGATGAAGTGGGCCAAAAAGGCCTAAAACAACTCCACTTATGACATCACTCACAAAAAACCTGAAACCCATAACCAAAAAAATTTTTTTTCTTTGCAAACATGAAGACTTACCGAATCTTTTGAGGGTTTGAACAGCTCCCTAGCGCAATCATCGGCAGAGATATTCCCACAAAAAAACATGTGCAAACTGCTGGATTTTAGCCTTAGCCTAACAGAAGCCAAGGTGTGAACAAGCACTTTTTCACATTTTGCTCCTTCAAACAATTTTAAAACCGACTTGCAACAAAAACTTTTAAAACTTGGTGCATGATTAAGTGTGAGATACACAAAAGGATAAAGGTTCTTTACAATTAGCCTTTGTGGAAAAAGCTGTCACCCAAGCTGTCAACACTACTACCTCAACCAAAGTTTCTGTGTTTTCTACTTTCCACATGGTTGTTAACATCTGAGTGTGCACCATGGCTAATTGAAAAAAAACATAAAAATAATAACTGCAATGCACATTACCACCAATATTTTTTTAAACGATAGATATCTCTTTTGGTGTCTGTTATAAACTGGCCTTTTCATTTGAGCATTTTCAATACATACGTTTTTAGAGAAGTAGGCCCAAGCATTTATAAACAAACTGGTGAGCAAAGATAGAAAATTAGTGAATGACTTCAGTAAAAAGGAAATGCATATAAATACAAAAAAATTATATCTAATAAACCAGTGATGCAAACCTGCAGCCTAATCTGTTGAAGAAGAGAACCAGTACCATTGCAAATACGATACAATCAACCCATGTGGCAGTGATCCACACCACCAATACATCAGAACAATAAAGTAACAACATGCATCACTCTTCTACAAGTCAACAATACATCACATGCTGTCTGATTGAGTAGGATTGATGACCATAACGAAATACTAGAGCCAAGCATTAAAACTGGGACTGTCCTGGCTAATAAAACAGGATTAATGGAAAGCCTACGCATAAGTGTGGTGATTTGATCATGTCAAGGACTCCGGGTGTATTTGCTACATGGATATTTAAAGAGAGTGCTTCCTGAGTGTGTTTGTCTTATACTACTTTGTTTTATTTCATTTTTTGTTTACGAACTGAATCAAGATTAGTAGATATCGGGGTACTTTTCTTAAATATCATGGCAACAGATGTCCATATAAACTAAACAAAGGAATCAATGAAAGAAATCACATGACCACCACATTATAACCTTGTTTTTTGTAAGATGGGAGAATGTGATATATTGCTATAGGCCGCCATTGTTGGACATGACGTATATATATCTAAATGCCACATTAATATGCCTTGCAGGTTGGCTGCACTCTGGATATAAGTTTGTTGCGTTCCGTTTGATATGCACACAAATTGGATAAAGCAAGAGCCTTCTGAAAGTAGAGTCTACAGTCACGTTAAATACAAGACCAAGTTAATGAACAGCATAATATGAATAGGTGTTATTACCACACTAGCTCAATGAAGGTGTGCAGAATTTTCTGCAAGTACCGTTTTTCAATTTTGATAGTTGCATCCAGATGTCAATGCAGGGGAGGAGGTGAAACTGCACATGCACTATTTTTAGAAGGCAAGCAGAATAACTCATTCCTTGACTAACAGAAGTATGGGGAAGGTCAATGAAGTGCTATAACTTAATACTAACATCTCTTTTCCTGAAGAATTCACATACTATACCTATCTACCAATTTTAATCATATGTGCATGCAAAATACACCTGCATCGTTTTGCTCTCTTCAGAGATTTGCAATCTCTATGATATACAAAAAAAAGATTTAACAAAATCCATTAGAAGTGGATTCCATTACCTGCTAACATCAATAATAAAAAGCTCTTGGTTTACTGCAAAAGCTGATGATTCAAACTTGCACATCTCTGTATTCAAGTAACTAGTCTCCACAAAGGAATCTATCAGCAAATATATCGATTTCATAAAACACTATGCATCCTCAGTCCTACGAATGCTACAATCTTTTTCAAATGGAATTAAAAGTGGTTACAAGATGTAGTCGATTGCAAATGGAATGACCCACCTGTGACGTTGTCATAAACAATTAAACATAGTATCTCATACTGTTTTCTGATAACAAGGAGAAAACATTATCAACACTGTATGTGTGGAGATGAATATTCACACCCTAAAGCAGCATATATCTTCATAGAACTTCTAGGATGAATGAGTTATCATATGTTACTAAGTCATCATTAGCATAGTATTACAGCATATTTCAGGCTCTCAGTAGGTTCATATTAAGTCATAAACTTGGGATGTCAGTTGTGTGCTTGCAAAACAAAATGCTCCTGTGAAAAAAATACACAATTCTTATATTGCAGCAGTAAGTTCTGGCATAACAAGTTAAAAACAAAAGAAAAACATACAACAGGTTGTATATTATGACAAACTCAACTATTTCACCCTGTATTAAATCAGTCCTGTCACCATGGGGGGTCTTTGGTAGGATTAGCCCCCCTAAACAAAGCTCCACGCCTCCCAAATTTAATTAAGAAACACTATAAGTTATGGGAATTTTAGTCAAACTTTAATGCCAAGCCCACCCCTACACAAACATAAAGCCACCTTATTGATGATTTTCTGGCTATGGTTCTGTATTAACACTTTGGCAACCAGCCGCTTTCAGGGATTTTTGAGAAAAAAACACCGAAATGCATGTGGCTTTGCGTGGGAATTTCTCCAGTCTGGTAAGCGCTACAGACCTGGTCAAAAGCTCAAAAGACGCAGCAAGTCTTGTAGCTTGCACTCGGAAAAAAATTTTGTTTGCGGCATGCAGCTTTTTTGTGAGGGACGTCATAAGTGGAGGGCTTTTAGGCCATCTTCACCTGGCCCTGGGCTCAAACTGTCAGATGGTAGTATTTTGCTGAAGTTTTTATTGGAAACTAGGTTACAATCCGAGTTTTTGATATTTTGGATGACTTGCTGGGGTTTCAGCAAAGCTGTGTAGTCGGAGTCGAGGAGTCAGAAGGATTTTCAACCTAAGGAGTCGGAGTCGCAGAAAATATTAACGACTCTGATTCCGGGCAAACCTTTTGCTCACCAATTGTGACTGTTTGTGCCACAAACGTGCGTAAGTGTCACACTTGCGTAAGTGTGACAATTTAAGCTGCTTGACGCTTCAACAAGAAATGATCATGGCTATTCAGACAGGCGGCAGTGCACTAACTTGCATACCTTCACTCAGGGACCATTCCAGATCAGCAGCGCCCCTTGGGCTCATCACGCAACCTACACTTTGTGAATGCAACCGTTCGGGGCTTGTATCACTGAAAATTTCCATTTGCTCATTCTGGTTGGCACTATCGTTGCTCCGTGACGTTGGCTACGCAACAATGAATGAGATTTCTCATGGGAGCCCGTCCATTGTTACATAACGCACGTCACAGAACAATGATAACGCCAGTTAATCCTCCACGTCTTAGGCTCATTCACATTAGCCCGAGTTACCAGAGAGTTTATCGTTTATTTGATATTATTCTGGAATGAGTACTGTCCATTGGATTGGAATTCAAATCCAATGTTCTATGCAAACCCATTGCTTCAAAAAAACATTCAATCTGATATGAATTAAATTGAAAAAATACTTAATTGTAGAGGGAAGCTCGGGCTCCAATGGATGAGCCCGAGTAAAGAGCGAGCAAACGTATTCGCGAGAGCCGTTGTTGCGAATAATATATTTTGATTCACGTCACCTGCAAATTGAACGCGGAAGGCCAACATGAAACGCAAATATATGAACACTGACAAGGCCCAATGGAAAGAGCCAGAGTTAACAACCTTAATCAGTGAAGTGGGTGGTAGCACAAACATGCAAAGCATGCAAGCTCGCGTTCTACAATATAAAGCGTAGTCGAAGGCTCGGGTTGATCCCGAGTGCTGGAATCACCACTGCCGACACATGATTTAAATGTTTTTGCACAAAGACTTTCCCCGCAAGCACGTGCTGGTGTTGGTTGACTTGTCAAGACTCGGCATTCTACAGACCGACTCGATCTGAATTAGTAAGCGCCAACTAAAAAAAAACGCACTGTGACCTCAATCCCCAGTAAAATAGACACTCGGATTTCGTTGCGTTGTCAGGTAGCCTTGCACTTTATTGCGCGGTATCGGCGAAGCACGATGACTGTCTGATCGCAAACGATAATCCCGACCTATGGTGTCTGGTCATACTTCTACTGGTTCGCAACGATGTGATCCAATTAGTTGAAGACAACACAGCAGATTCGCTTGGTCTTGTACGTACAGTAGCAAACTTCTTTAAAACGTTAAACAGACAAATAAGTTTCTGAAAACAAACAAATATTCCTTAAAACGCGCAAACTAATTTTGGTTCTTTTGTCGTACAATTCCAATCGTATTCGCTTGGAAGTTCTATCGTAACATTTTTGTGTTAAAAAATCCATGTTGACTAATTCTCAAGTCTGGCAAATTTGTTATTCTTAAGTGAAAGCCGGGTAGTATGAAGTGTTTAGATAACAAAGAGAAAAGTGAATGCTCCCAAGTGGTTAAGCTAAAACTTAAACTTATTTGTTTTACTTTCTTGGTTGGTAGTTTGTGGATTTTGACCTGTATAAGAGCTTACTTGTAACATGTTCATTTGGCCATCTAAGGAAAAATATAGCGACACATGTACGTTCAACAGAGCTGAAGCTTGACAGCGTTCGACCGTAAAAAGTTGTTTCAATGAAGTCATTTGAGAGAGTATGCCCGAGCGAGTTATCAACAGCATTGCGCAATATGTGCACATGCTCACCGGTAGAATGCATACATTTTTCAATTTTACTTGTTTACTGATATCGTTTGCAAGGTATCTGCTTTAAAATCGATTATTTATCAGGCTTCTCTAATAATTTTAATTGTGTTTTTTTAGATGAGTACTTTTTTCTGTAAAATTAAAAGACTAACTTCTGCTTGATCGTATTTAGCAAATGTGAGAGATGAAGTGAGAGAAAAAGTGAGAGAGAGATAATGAATTTATTTAATTTAGTATTAAAAAGGTATTGAACAAGTATGGAAAATGTTTAAAAATGTGTGGGAACCCTGTGTTATATTCCTCACGCATCCAGACAACTTGCGCAAGGAAGCACAATGAACCAAGTCAAGACAATTATCTTACAGCAACACTAGCAGGCGTTTTTTCATAAACAAGCAGATAAGATGAACTATGAAGCACGCATTGGCTGTCACAACCAAAACAAAAGCATCATCATTAATCACATTAATTAAAAATCATAGGAAAATATTGAAATTGCCACAATTTAAAAAATTTTAACTCATAAAGTCTGATTTTTGAAGTATTTGAAAAAAATGGAAGTCATAGAACACATAATATTTTTGATAATGAAGCAGAAAAAACGATTTAAAAATTTTGGAAATATTGGTTATTGGTATCGGTCCCAAAGAAGCCATATCGGTCGATCTCTAGCGCTCACTGTCCCTCCTGAAATAGTGACAACTATCCCTGCTGAAATGGCCAGAAAATGAAGTTATCACCATCAACCAAGATGCTAAAATCAACACCTCTGGTTCAACCTCCAGCAGTGAATTGCAGACTAAACCAACAAAGGAAAAGTACACGGCAGCTTTCAGACATAAGCTTGTTCATACCTGCATTACACAGTCTAAGCAAGTAAAAGAATGTTGGCCATCATGCAGACAATGTTCCACAACTGATGCAGATGATAACTTTGAATTTGCATTTTACAACTTTGATTGTTACAAACAATCGAATAGTAACAAATCTTTACGAAATCAATCATGACAACTAAAAATTAATTTTCACTAGAAACATATACTTGACCCACAGCTTTCTGCATGATAACCACTTCCTGGTACAGCTGTTGTTTTTCCATGTTTTCACAATTTTCAAACTGGTTGATTGCATGTTTGAAGTTTACCATTGCTTGTTTTGAAGCCTGATACTAAAAAACAAAATATTAACTTGTTAAGCTACACATCGTCTGCCTTATCAGTAGTACACAGCATAGTTTGATCAATTACAATTGTAATTGACAGTAATTAGTCACGTATTTTCATGTAATTGAAATTTTTTGTTCTTGTGTAATTGTAATTTGCAAAAAAATTGACCTAATTACTTTAATTTTTATTTCCAACAACTTCACAGAGTTCAAGTGCACATCACAATCACACACATGGTAGCCAGACAAGTTGTTCGACAAAGAGTAAAGACAGAGTGTGATCATGCGATGCTTGTAGCCTTGAGTGCTTGCGATAACAAGAGAACAACAAAACACTTGTATGAAGCACAATTGCATTTGTTACAGAGTTCCATGGCCACTAACGCGAATAGATTAACAAACGCCAACCAATTGGCTGCGACATCCAAAATGTCAAGTTTAAGACAAATCAGCGATGTGTTGTGTCCTCAATGTGCTACAAGTAATCCTTAGAAAAAATTTTTAATTAGTCCATACTGTGCAAGTACAACCAGTTATACACCCAATTCATCTTCACGCTCTTTGTCTTGTCTGTCTGTCCATTCAAATATGCACAAAGTTTCCAGAGTTTCTGGTAGATCACGAATTATTTAAGATAATTTGATGGAGTTGGGTTTTTGATGTAATTTTTTTTTTTAGTTTTTGGGGGTAGAAATAGGTTTGCAGGTATTGAGTTTTTTGAAGTTGGCAGGGGCTGCTGAGATGTTTTCAGTTTCCTGAATATTATTAATTTTGGTATGATAAAGTTGAATTCAAATTCTAATGTATTTGTTTTGAACTTTACTATATTACATGGACAGAGAGACCAGTCTGATTGTCCATGCAATATCAAAAAGTTTAAAACCATTTAAATGCGAACAGTCTAAAATATAAAACAAGTGTATTTTTTCATTATTGAAAGATCCAATTTGATAACGGTTATAGTGAGCATAAATGTTCTCAAAATGTATTCGCAGATTAGAATTTGATAATAGCTAAGTTTTTGCAATGATTTTTTTTGTTTGTTTATTATTTAAAATAGTGCTCTTCAACCTTTTTACCATCATGGAACCCCTGACATACTTTTGCATTTGTCATGGAAGCCCCATTAACAAAAATTAAAAAAAAACAACAAATTACTTGTAAGAAAATCAAATATGTCTTTATTAGACACTTGGACGAATAAACAGTTATTACAGATTTTGAAAGGCAAGAAATTTAATGACTCGGTTGTTCTTGCATTTCTTGAATGTACCTGCTACATTCAGAATTTTATCATCCGACAAAAAGAACCCGTATCTCATATGTGTTGTCCCCGTTTAACTTTGGCAGTTTAATTACATTTGGTCTGTTTCAGATTAGGTGCCTCTTTTACATTTGAACCACATTGCTCATTACTGTCCACACCTAGTTTTTTTCTGTCGCAGACCAACTTGGTCTGGACTTGGTCATAGACCAAAACATTTTTGAAATGACCAAAAAAATTAAGTCAGTTTGGTCAGAATATTTGAAAATATAGGCTAAAGCCATTGTTATGTTAAGTTTTATTACAACTGTGAGACAGATGACCAAAATGTCTCAACAAGAAATGTCTGCAAAAAACAGGTCAACACCTTCGCTGTTGTTATTATTTTGCTTCACATAAGAAAATATGCTAGTTTGCTTCATCTGGCTTGACTAGATGGTAAAAAGTTGAGTTTCACACAGTTTTTACTTTATTCCCACAAAGGCTGAACAGCAGCTCTAGTCTGACTCAGTCTACTAGACTCAGGCTGAGTCTACTATCTACTCTTTCTAATCCAAGGCTTCTCAAACTATGGGTCATGAAATGATAGTTTTGGGGTTGTGAAATAAATTGGTTTGACAAATCAGAAATATAAATTTTTGCAAATTTACAAGAAAATTAAAAGTAGGCTTGCAGTGAGTCCATTTCTACTGCACTTTTAGGGGCAATGGCGTGCTTCATGCTGTCACTTGTTTACTAGGATGTCTGCCTGAACAATTAAATGATAATTGATGAACTAAACACAACAATTTATGTGTTGTTATGATATGATTGTCACGCTGTTTTTTTCGATAAAACATTTCTGTCATTGTTAGCTGAGACATTTTGGTGACTGAAACATTTCAGTCATTTGTCTCACAGTTGTATTAAAACTTGCAATGAAAGTGTTATTTAGCCTATATTTTCAAACATACTGACCTAAATGACTTAATTTTTTTCAGTCATTTCAAAAATGTTTTGATCTATCACCATAAAATGACCGAAAAAAAACTCAGTTGTCACATACTGACATGAAGTTACAAAGGCATGTTTGTGTTTAGAAGTCTAGGTCTTGTCTTCTAGGAGTTACACTGAGTATTAAAAGCTTCATACACAGTTTCAGAAGTGCTTTGGACTTTGATTCATGAAAAGTTGGATCCACAAACTATACACAATTGAAATTTCAGGAGGCCGCATGCCTGCCATACCCAGGATGAGTTTGTGGAATTATTAGACGACAAAAATTTGCAACTGGAATTTTTTGAAAAGAGTTTGTAATCTATCGATAAGAACATGAAATGAATGCCAAGTCATTTCTGATCTACCCACTCATAAACTCTTAGCCTTTTGCACAACATATTTGTGTGAAGTGGCATTCTGAAAATTTATAATCACAAAGTCCAAAAACTGATCCTTTTGAAAAAATGTTGATAATGTCGTTCATCCTGCGCTGTCTTGTATCAATACATCATCTAGTGCATCCGTCCTATTAGCTGCACTTGGTAACTCTTATAAACTGAATGGTTTCTTTGTTAATTTTATTCGCCTTACTGTTTCCATTACATGGTAGTTTTATTACTGTTTAGTTACTGTTGTGAATTGTGTGCATTTGTATGATTCTACCATAGACAAGATTTGTAATGGGATGTTTACATGTATCATTAACATAGAGGGCTCAAATCTATCCATTGAGCGGTTGCATAGAAGAACATTTTTCAAAAGGTACTTGCAAAACAAAAAAGTTTGAGAAGACCTGAACTCTACTGTGAACCGTACAGTGTACATCAGCAACATCATATAACTATGATGCAACAATAATGTTCTTCTTAATTGCTTGACAATGAACAATGTGACGCAACAACTATCAATATTTCTTTTTCTGCTATCTGCACTCAACCTCCTTAACCAACTGGCCTACTTGGGAGTATGAATGCGGCATAGTGATCTTAAAAAATTTCATAATGACACATCAACATACTGAAGCAAAAAATCATTTCAAAACGGGGAACCCTCACGGAGCCCTAGTACATGTTTTGCAGAACACTAGGATTCTGCAGAAATCCTGCTGAAGAGCACCGATTAAAACATTTTAATCAATCTGTTTACCTTGAAATGTTCCAACTTAACTAGTACAACAAGCAATCGATAGTGAACACACTTTATTATTTTCAGCGATATCGAACTGCTTGAGGGCAGGTACACGATCGCATCAAATCCAAATACACATGAACAATCTCTGCTGGTTTAGTCCGCATCTTGTTGCTGACAGCCTTCAAGTATAGTTGGCCATAAGGCAGGATGCCAACACGAGTTTTAACCAGCTAGCTGAATGCCAGCAGAACAGCTGCGAAAAAGACTAGTTTCCAAGTTTTTCCATGGCACAGCAAACGTCTAAAACCAGATTGCTGACCATTGTTATGATACCTATTGTCAACAGGTAGTTGGGCGCTTCATATTCTTGTTTGCAAACTCGTTGCAAGTAATCGAGAGCTTCTTCACATCATGCAGCATCATGATCTGTAGCGATAGAAAATGCTTAGACACTTCAGTCTCAACAAGCTAACGCACATCTCAACTAATGCTGTCTTACTGATTTGTCGTGGACTTTGAGCTACAAGTTCGCTGCTCAGATCTGTGGCAAGCGCAGGTGCAGAAACAGAAGAAGCACAAGCGGAAATTACAGAACTGTCAGACCTAACAAGCAGTGCATAACCTGAAGACGAAAGCATACCAATGTTATCGAACAACAATAAACAAACTACATCGGCAAATGGACCCGTAACAGGCCAGTGCAACTGAATTACTCAATTGTGCCATACATGAATGACGACAACAAAGAAGACGAGGTCGTGTACGATGCTGTCAGAAACAGAGTTAGCGACAGACCGGTCAGAACCTATACCTAAATGGCAACCGCTACCACACCACTAATCAGTAGCTAGTGCAAGCCTATCAACAAGCTGAACTTTCTCCATACAACCCTGTACAACTAGCCACCAATCACTGTCTTTGGCACTATACCTCGGCAGCCGCAATACAACTACTATCCTTACTTTCCCAGCAACAGCTACCTCAATCCAGAATATCAGCTGAACCTTGTCCAAACGAAAAACAAGATGCAAGATAAAAACAGCAACCTGGCCAGGCCAAACTATCACTGGCTGCTGTGCTTTGGGCTGTGGCCAAAAGACAAGGCCTACATTAAGACTCTGTAAGCGCAGCACAACAAACAACCACAAACTCCTACTCAGTCGTGAGCTTGAATGGTACTGCAGCCAGGGTTGCTGTGAAAAGACCTGACCCAAAAAAAAACACTGAGTTTTTTGAAAAAGCCCACTTAAAAAAAACAATAAATCCCACCAAAAAAACAATCTACTAAGAAGTAAAAAATAAAATAAATAGGACACTTGTACAGTTAACTGTAATTCTTTTTTTAATCAAACAAAACAAACAGCAACAAAATTTGAAGGACTTGAAAAAAAGAGAAGAATAAATCGAACAGTTTGAGTATATTATAATGGTTATCTTCTTCAGCTCTGCACAATTGGTATATTTTAACCATTTTCTGTCTTCTCTGCATCTAAACTTTTTCTGATTTTGGAACATACATACCAAATCATATGTTGAAAAAATACACTCTATAGATGCTGAACTAGCAGGGCATGCACATAAACTTGACATCAAACTGCAGAGGTTGTGTGTTTTTTATCTGATGGGTGCATACTTAGCAAGCTTTACAACTTAGGAGTTAACTGACCAACAACACTTTGTGAAAACAAAGATGGGATAATACAAGTTATTATTGTGCAATTCTGATAACAGTGATATTGCATGATGGTATAAAAACAATTCAGAATGTTTTTTTTCCATTTTCCTTTAAAAAAAACAAAATCTTGTTTCTTTCTAAAAAATAAAAAAATGGGTTAAAAAAACAGGTTTTTCTCAACCCTAACCGCAGCTGCCACCAACGTGACAAACAACAACATCATCGATCACAAATCGCCCAAGGCCGAAACCACAACAGATAATAGCCAATTACAAAGTGTCAACATTGCCGTTGCATGAAATGCAGCTGACATTGTCACTGCTGATTAACCAACTACCTTCTCATTTTTTTCTATGCATGTACATAGCTTTAGCATGTCGGCTGATCTGTCTGACGTTGAACGCTTTCATGATCAAGTGATAGATGCTAGACCAGTGGTTCCCAACCAGTGGGGCATAACCCCAAAGTGGGTTTCAGAGGAATGGCTGTGGGTGGGGCGGCGAACAGCAGCTTCAATAGTTTGCTGAAATCTCAAATTTTTAGAACTTCGTACATCAACATTTTGTTACATGAGCAAAACCAAAACACAGTCAGATCTTTGGGAAGTTCACATTATCTCCATTATAATTCCTATTTCATTTCTCCTATACAGTTTCCATCGACCTGATTGTAGAATAGAGTGCTGCGCAGGTGGGTTAACCTGCGCCGGTTGCAGGTACCAACATTTGCGGGGCGAGTGCAGGAAACTGCACTGCTATGAATGTGGGGCTGGCACAGTTGGAACTTGGTGTGGAGTGGGTACAGGATGAGAAATTCTTTGTGCAGCTAACTGAATGTTGAGCCAAAGCATATGAACTTAATCCGTTCAAAAATCGCAAAATATATGGATGTAGTGATGTACTAAAGTTGTTTACCAGCATTGTGCTTAGGACAGTAGGCCTACAGCAATTATGACATTTTGATGTAACAACCCATTGTTGTGAAACATCAGCTCTCAGACTCTTGCCATGTGGTGGGCAAGTGAACATTTTCCAATGCTACCATCGTACTTGGTGAGGAATAATTCAGTCTAGCATCCTTATGGATAAGACAGCGTTTAACAGACAGCTGGTCGCAATTAACTCAACTGAAATGTAGTTTTCATCATCTCAAATCTGTTGACTGCGGAAGATCAGATATATGGAAAAGTTTTGGTTGCCAATGAAAATAATGAGCAGATTTTGCTCCTTGTTATAGACTTGTCTTCAGTTGTTATGAGTTTTTAGCAGTTTTCAGACTTGTACAGGTTGGGAGATAAAAAATGCTGGGGGCGCAGGTTGGAATGGCCTGCAGGGCAACGCGGTTTGATGTGTGCAGGGCAGGAGCAGGCAAGATTTCTCAAACTCTTGCAAGTGCCAGGCAGGTTTAAATATTGCAGGAGCAGAAAAAAGTTCAACCCGCGCAGGAATCCACAGTAGAAACACGGCAGCACCAAAAAAATTAAGCGCTGGCCAGTGATGCTGAAATTATATCAGCCTTGTAAACATTTCTCCTGTTGCAAATACTTTCCAGCTGAAATTCCAACGAAGCTCAACCGACATTTTTATCATTGTAGTTCCGTTGCCTATGACAGGGGTGGCTAAACTGCAGCTCTTCGAACCTTTGCATGCGGCTCTTAGAGCTTTCTTGAAAAACTGTAGTTTAAGCCAAGAGTGTGAATGTCAAGCTGTATCTGCGATACTGCTTAGAGTTAATGCATGATGCATTTATAATGGGTATTCAATCACAAGTGATACACCAGAGACATTGGATGAAAGCACACTGAGTTTTGAAGATGAGATTAGGAAAACTCGTGCAATGGAACTAGCCTTTAAGAATTCTGAGGCTAATCATGAACTACTTCTTGTTGTGCAAAGTTGGTAGAGACACACCAACAGCATGGAGATGATGTGCAAGACATGGCTGATGCAAGCCACTTATGAATAGGCTCAGTTTTAAAAACAACTCTGCTACTTTTGTGGAAATCCTTGACATCCTCGTAAAAATTGTCCTGCTAAAGATGTCGTTTGCAACTTCTGTCAAAAGGTTGGCCATTATTCTAAAGTGTGTCAAAAATGTCTTGGAAACTACAGCATAGATGCAACAAAGAAGACAGCACTGATGCAAGGGGCGAAATTGGCTGCTTTTTCCACTTCTGATAAATCAAACAATTCCCAGGTTCTCTGCAATGTAAAAATTAACGGCATAGTTGCCTAGTCTTTAATGGATACTGGTTTGTCTGATTGCTATACTGACTGAAGGTTTGCTGACAAACATTCCTTCAACATTTGTAGGGCTGTTAAAGAAATCACTCTTGTTGAGATTTCTGTCTGTATACCTATTCAAGGTCAGTGTGTTACCTACTTATTGGTTGAAAACAATGAGTATAGTGATGCTATGTTCAATGTGTTGGGCAATCTAGCTACTGATGTGACAATAGGAGAGAAGATTTTCAAACAACATGAGAGCGTTACTTTTACCTTCGAGGGACATCACCCTCCATTGACCTTAAATGCTCTAAAGAAAATGAGTGTACCATTTCCTAAACCTAAACCCTTCAGTCATCTTAGCGAAGACTACTGGACTGTTGCTGACAAGTCTAGAAAGTATTCTAATTTTATTCATGATGAAACCCAGCGTTTATTATCGGATGATTTGATTGAACCAAGTAATTCTCCATGGAGAGCTCTAGTACTTGTTGTCAAGGAGCAGTCAGGAAAACATCGCGTGGTCATCAATTACAGCAGAACTATTAACCTCTTCACTCAACGCTTACCCGCTCCCTCGCATTGATGAAATTGTTAATAAGCTTGCTCAATATCAGGTTTTCACAACTGTTGATTTAAAGTCTGCGTATCATCAGCTTGAATTAAATCCGCACGACTGTGAATTCACAGCTTTCCAGTCTGGCAACACCTTCCTTACTGGTGCCACGCCGCAATGGAAAGCCTTTGCGCAAACAATGATGCCACATCACACCTTGTGGCTAAAGTCAGACAACTGGTACTGCTTGCCACAATTATGTCTGGGCATGGTGCAAAACGACCACTACATACACATGCTAGGCATGTGCAACCGAATCATTAAAGCATATGACTCCATCGTATTAAAGAAAATGGTTACCTACCATACAATAAATCATGCAACCAACATGCAGCTAATTCTTCGAAGAACCAGCACTCATCCTAATGCAAACCAACAACAACCTACCGAATAGTAGGTTGTTGCCGCAATGGCTCGTGCCAACCGCCACTGAAAACACAAATGACTAATGTTACGACTGGACCATGGTACGACTGGACCATGTCGTGGAAGGGCAGCTTGTGATATCACTTTTCAGCACAACACACGTTTTCTCTTAAGACTTGAAATCGACCGAAGACTTGAAATCGACCGATGAATTTTGCAATTTTGTCAAAGTTCGGAAACCCAAGTTGCTACTTCGTCTCTGATTAATTAAAGCAAATTCTCTGTACTCTTCCTTAGCATGCACAGCCCTCCGACTGCATCAAGTAGTGCGCAATATTCATACCACTCCACAATTGTCCCCATAATCCACTCTATGACGTAACATTCGCTCACAGTTTTTTGCGTGCGCGGTAAGCAGATGATTGCTGCAAACAAACCAGGGCAACTAACTACAGTCAGACCTTGTTCATCTGAACTAATTTGTTTCATCAAATAATATCGGCTTAGCGAGGTATCTGGAAAATCGGAATCAGGCCTGTAGCCACAAGGATATTCGGGAGAAATTCCCTTAATTTTTTTGTGCTCCTCCAAATTTTGTTATGTCAAGAAAATTTTTATTAAAAAAACAGAAGTCTTGACCCCCTAAAATGTTTTGTGCTCCCCCAAACCTTTAGACCAAGGCTACGGGTCTGACCTAAGCGAACGCTCAAAGGGGAAACAGAAACAAACTGTAGAGTAGTCTCAGACGAACTGTCAACTCAGCAAATATGTAGACTGCATGTGAAACATGACGAAGTCAAACTCTCATAATTGTTTTTGTTTACTAGTAGATCCATATGCATAAGCTAGTATGCATTCAGAATGAGATTTAAACACGAACAAACTGTACAGGAGACCTATAACTGCATCCTGCAGGGTCTGCCGCTGTTACATTCATTGTGCGTAGAAAATTGACTTTTACCCTTCCATTGTGATTTAATAAACAACTACGTAACTGTTGGCGTAATCTGGTTTAGCGTTGTTTTTTTCTATTGATATAACATATCCGTTCCTAAATTTCCGAGTCGGTGTGGGACAGCGAGGTTTCCGGATTAAAGAAGTGAAATGCGTTGGGAGAAATCTGTTCCTAGCAATTTGTTTCGGATAGTGGGGATTCCGGTTAATCGGAGTTCAGACAAACGAGGTCTGACTACATTTGGAATAGATAGCGGTATTGATCTTATTGTCAAAACACATAAGACGGTGTTTTTGAACCGGGATTCAGGGAGCTGCTGCCAGGGGTTCCGCTTAAATTGGCTGGGATGAATTTCCAAACCACAGTTCTATGCCGTTGTACTAATATAGACGTCTAAATCATTTTATAGGGATCCATGAGATTTTTAAGCTATCATTGCTTTCGGGCACAGCGCATTTATTACATCACAATCGCTGTTTGTTCCTATGAACATGGTGCTGAAAAGATACTTAGCTTGTTGAACATTCAGCAAATGTCAGTCGTACGGCAATGAGAGCTGTTTATCCAAACATACATACACATAATCTATGCTGTCCACCAGTTGCACAACTGCGTCTTTGGAGTGCGCTGTCTAAATACACTTGCAAAATCACTGCGGAGAAGAATGATTGAATTGCAATTGCTCTGATTACTTTGCATCATAATGTAAAAATGAATTACTCGAAATCAACATAGGACTTCTTGCGCAGCAAACAACATCATTAACTGCTATTCTAAAAAGGCTATTTTCGAAATACAACACTTGACTGATGTTTTGTTCAGATTTTGAGGCTGGCTGTCACGCTGTTCAATATAAGTTGTAGCCCAATATAAGCCCTGATCTATTCCACAACCATCACCAGGAAAAAGGAGAACAAACATAGCACCACACAAGCTCAAACAGTTCTTAGCACCGCAAGCCAAGACTGGTGCTGCGTAACTGTAAACAACATGCTCGGATTCGATCCAGAACTAACACTCAACTGGATTGATCCCTTACAACTGCAACAGTTCTATATAAAACCAGGCCAAGGATATGTCAACAGCTATCACATTTCCAAAGATAGATATTGGAACAAGCTCTACAAGCTTGAACTTGAACCAAATTAACATGCCATAGCTGATCCTACAGCACTGCTACACACTATGTTTAATCCGGTCGCCAAGTTTAATGTGCATCCTTTCCAGGGTCAACAATGATTAAAAGCTCTGCGATCCGGAACTAACACCGAACTGGATTGATCCCTTAAAACTGCAACAGTTCTATATAAAATCAGGCCAGGTTTGTTGCAAGCTTCACGGAATCAGCCGACTGAGTTCTGCTTTCTTCAATTTGCTATGATTCAAACTTGCACATCTGTATGCAAGTAAAGTCTCCACACAGTCAGGAAAGTTGAATCAATCAGCAAATTATTGTAACAGTAGACATCTACATATTGCTGCCTGCACATATTACGTAGATGGCCTAGTTGGTTGAGCACGCACCAACGATTCCTTACTTTTTTGTGTTCATTAGTGCAGTTTTTGTCATGCAAAATGCATCATAGATTTGCTACTCCAAGTCCACAACCAGTTGATATTTTTTGGGGAGCGAAATTATTTCAACCCGTTTTACCTAACAATTAAAAAAGGTTTTGGCACTTTCAATATGATTTTCATAATTTGAGGAGGACAATAGCCCAGTTTCCTACCTGGTTGCAAGCTTGTGTTATTCTGTCAATTTCTTGATTAGTGACATTTTTAGCTCTTAAGCGTATAGCCCAAATTCTGCAATGCGTAAGATGGAACTTTCTTTTAAGCACAAAGACCGTAAATCTAAGCTGTGGAACCCACATGCTTTTGGTACATGCTCTTTGTTGCGTGTTGTGAAAGAAGTAGTGTGCAGTTGCCATTCACCAATGGGCAATGAATTTGCAGTTGGATCAGTATAGCCTAAAGATTATGGGATGCACATTGACAAACTCCCAGTATTGCTGCTCTCCACAGTGGACAATCAGGGGTGGATATTAGAATTTAATGGTCGGAGGTCAACTGTCACAAAGGGCCCCAAACCCTTGCCAATGTGAAAGATAGATGCGGGACTAAGTCAATAAAAGAATTGATTTGTTTCACATTTGCATTGATAATAAAATGTTTTACATTGTAATTGTATTTATTATATCAAAAAAGGAGCCCTATGTTTTGTACATGCTATACACAAATTTTATTCTCTGAAAGCAAGTTAAATTTTTGATTTCATCTGGGAATTTGCTTCTGTGTATAAAATGCCAATAAAAACTTATAAACCAATAAAAACTTCAGCAAAATACTACCATCTAGCAGCTTGGGCCTAGAGCCAGATGAAGTGGGCCAACAAGGCCTAAAACTACTCCACTTATGACATTACTCACACAAGATCCAATACCCAAAACCAAAGAATTGTTTTTTTTTTCATTGCAGATTCAAAGAATTGCCAAGTCTTTTACGTGTTTGAACAGGTATCACCTTAGAGTTATGTAGTTGGTAAGACAACTGAAAACAGCTTGAAATAGGCCAAATCATACCAGCTGTGACGGTATTAAAAAGGATTTGTAATTTCGATTCGTAATTAAGTACAAGTGTAAAAGTGTAATTTTTTTCCAGCACAGGGCAATTGTAATTTAATTGAAAAATTTGCAAGCACAATTATAACTGAACTTAAATGATTTAATTGATCCAGATCTGTTTCACAACAGTCTAATGATTGTTTGTTGAGCATATACAATACCAAAAATTTTGGAATGCACAATAAGTACATGATCCAAAGAACTAAGAACCCATTATTACAAAGATTCAGAATTTCTTGCTAGATCAAAAATGGTCTATTCATGCATAGCAACTTCATAGAAGACACAATCTTAATTTGATGAAACAAACTTAGTCAGAGTTAATCCTATAGAGTGGCTGACATAACTTTTCAACATGAAAGTAGTATTATCATCACCATTTGCATATAAGTGGTTCCCACTATGATATACAGAGTTTTTAATATTTAAAGCAAAGTTTACTTACATGAGATTGCAACAACATGTCAGAACGGCAAAATACATTTTTTGGGCATTCTTGCACTCCAATGAACGAACCGGATCCCCACAACATATTCAGCAGCTTTTCAGGTTCCATTGATGCTGGTAATATCATATTGTGCTCCATTCCTAGAATTTTTAACTGTCATGAAATGAAATACTACAACCACAAGAAACAAATCACTGAAAAAATCAAAATAAATATTGTGCAGTACCAAAACACTTAAGGCTATGTGTTTTAATAAACCACAATAAAATCACCAAACGTTTCTCAATTGGATAACATCAGTAGCAAACATCAGCATATAAATGGATTCATCACAATTTCAGTTCAATACCGTGAAGTTCTTTCAGAAGAAAATTGGAAATGGGAATTTCAGAAAACTTAGAGTTGATTTTATACTGATTAAATTACAAAATGGGAACCAGAAATATGTTACACAAACCATCATGTATTGCACTGCATTGGCACTGAAGTGCAGAGACACAAACGGTGGTGTTTGCAATGACTGTTGCAGATCATGTAAATATGACTAGAATTTCGTGAAATATAGAATATCAGTGAATCAGCATATGCAGATGGGTGCAGCTGGACAAGGCAGATTAGAAACTTGTTAAATTCGAATAGATCAGTTGTAAGGACCACAGTCCATGTGACTGCATCTTTAGAGTCCAATTGCTAAATGATATCCAATGCATTGCATTGTTAACTTAGCATTGCTTGCAACCTTAGCCTGAAAGTGACTCGACTGAAAAACTAGCAACCACTTCTTTCATTTTGCATGCCTTTGAAGAGCTGGAGTAGAGTTTGCCAGATTTCCAGATTTTTGCGGACAGGTCTGTGATTTCAGGGTAAAATTCTACCTTTACCTACAAGGGAAAATTTGAAAAAGTTATAAAATGTCCTAGATTTTAGAATCAAAAGTCAAAGCAACAAATTTTGAACAATAACTACAGCATTTGGTCTTGTTAGTCAATATAGCAGTTGCATGGTTTTCAAAAAAGAACAGATTTTCATAATAGTGAACTGATTTTGCAAAATTTGCTTCTCATTTTTTACATTAATTATTTATTTGAAGATAGACCAGTGACACTTGGCCAACCAGTCATGCTTGCTGTCTAGGATTTTACTTGTTCAGCAATGATAACTCTAGGGTAGGCTGAGGGAGGGTTGAAATATTTGTTTATTTTTTCTAGTCTCTAACATTGTGTTTTGCATAGCCACAAAACTGATAATTTTTGAAAAGAATAGTAATGGAAAAGGAGATGAAAGAAGGCTTTGTACTTTTATAGTGAGCAAACACAGCTCTGTTTACATAAAATATGGATTTACAAAGGCAGGAAAGTACTTTGGTCCAAAAGCACAAGGTGTTGTGTGCAAAGTGTTGTCAAATAAGTAATACTGTCTATCAAAATGAATCCTTTCACAGCCAAGAATCAGAGACTAAGATCATAACGAAGTATGTATTTCACCTACTAGTTAGCTTTATCAAAAACTGGTTAAGGGTCATTCCATGCCAAATGAGCAAATGGGTTACACCAGTGTTTTGTATCTCAATGAAATTTGGCACACTTGTAGATTTCAGTGAAAAATTAGGAATATAAAAAAATATTTGAAAAACTCCCATTTTTTGCAGAGTTATGCTCACTTTAAAAAATGCCCTTTTACTCATTATGCTTCAATGAACATGCTCAAATTTTTGTTAAATTCCCAATTTCTTATCCTCAGCTCACATGAGTTGGCTAAAAATTGCTAGACAGACATTTTAAGACCCAAGGAATCCAAAAAACTACCTGAAAATGTGCTAAGAGAACTACTTTATATGATAACAGATCATTGAATATGCTTCCATACACTTTGCAGAGACACAACTTTAAGCATATATAAAAAAAGGGTTATAAAATTTTGAAGTTGAAATTCACATATTTTATTCTTATACCAATACTCCTTCAAGTCAAGTAAGAAAATTCAATTAGATTTGATGCGTACCATGAAAGAAACTGTTTTCTTGATTGTTGTGTCAGCACTATTTTGTAACATTAACTCTATGACATCATAATGCATATATTATGTGTAATGACAATACTCAACAATCATGCACTTATGTTGACAAACTGGCATTAACAATGGCTCTAGCACTTGTGTTTAGTAGTTTTAGTTCTGTTATTATTACAGAAAGACGTTCAATGGGACTCCAGCAGTTAGCCTGCTTGTACCTCTATATGTTTTCAATCAATGTAATCCACAACAGTAGATGCAACTGTAGACCCCTAACTTCTGCATTTAAGAAACAGCAGCGTTGTTGTGATCAGAGAGCCCGAGAGGTGAGTGCACAAAGCTTCACACTGTGGCAGCAAGCAACAATAGAGATCATCTGACAATATCACTCATTGCAGCAAAGGAGGCTGAGGTTGCAAAATGTTGAAAATACATGACCTCCTTAGCAATTACTATTTTCAACCAGTTACAATTGAAACCACTGGTATGTACGGCTAGTCCACTGCCAATTTTGTGAGTTGCCATGCAAAGAAACTTGTTGATATGTTCGGTGACCCCAGAAAGCAAAAGTGATTTAACTTTTAGCAGTGCTTGTCCTTGGCTGTGGTCAGAGGGAATGCTGCCATCATACGGCCGGTGTGCAAGTTTGATCTGATTTTAGCTATCCCCAGTGTATTAACCAGTATTACTGCCTGCAACTTGGTACTTGCCTTTCTTCAAGGCATAACCATTCCTTTCCAAATATTTGGGCTTTCTGTAAGCTTTGGCATATTCTTGTGCAGTATTTTGCTCCCCTTTTTCATTATCTTGACTACTGTATGGCCAGTGATGAAACACAGCGTTGTGATATGTTTTATTATAATAATAGTAGTTTATTACAGACTCGTGGAGTCGTGGTCCATATTATAGACACAAGAAAAATGATTAGCCATAACGCATTACAGAATTGGTGTTTGCACATGACCAGCATTGAGAGGGGCAAAACACTTTTACAGCACCACAACAACTGTATTGTCATTCAAACAGAAGCGCTTTTCAGAATCAGTGCTCGCACATGACCATCACTGAGAGGAGAAACATATTTTAACAGCCGCACTTCTTACTTTTTGTATGCTTGGTATGTATACATTGCCCACAAATTTTCTTTTAATACTACACAAAAGCAATCAGATGAGACATGAACAACGAAACAATTTGAAGCAATCGAATAAAAAAGTTGGATGAAGATGCAAATCGTATAAAAAATTGATACAAATTGTTTCTTAGCAGGGCATTAAAGTTCCTGACACAATGGCTAACCTGGTGTGGGCGAACACTTGCATTTCTGGGCATGTAATGCATAATTCGGTACGCATTGCTATATGCAGCATGTAATCGCTTCATAGTAGTCTGCGTGTATTTGCTCCACAATTAGCAAGCATACATTGACATGCAATAGGCACGAAATAAAGTGTTTTTTACTGCAGGAGAGCACTGATCAAAAGTGCCTCTGAGTTTGTTTGCTGCACAGTACAGTGATTTCACTTGTCTCTAAGTATCATCATCATCCTTCAGTGATGCATTTATCCACACACTAAGGTCTTTCGCTTAGTCAAAGAATTGCACACGAACACCATTTAGCAAAACACTTCATGGAGCAGGATGTTATACTTTTTTGGGCAAAAAAGAACACCAATTGTTTTGTTACAATTAAAAATGAGTTCGTGTTCAGCAGCATAATCACCACAAATATTCAGAAGACAATGCAGCCCACTAATACTGGGGCTGAACACCCATATATCATCAGCAAACATTAAATGATTCACAACCGTATTTCCCACACCACATCCCACCCTGGCTGAGCCCAGCTGGTTTGAGGGTTCATCCAGGTAAACAGAAAATAAATATGGGCTCAGAACTCCCCTTTGCCTTACCCCATTGGCTACACTAAAGGGGGATGAATAATTGGTACCCCATTTTACTTACATGGTCTGTTGCCTGTACCAACTCAACATCAGTCTTACTATGCACATAAGTACGTTGTGCTTAATTATTTTAGCAAACATCAGGCTGTGGTTAGTTCTGTCAAATGTTTTAGATGCATCTAAGAAAACTGAAAACACTGGGTATATTTGCCTACTAATAAGACAGTCTCTTTAAGTAAAATAATACACTTGTCAAGGTACCATGTTTTGGCTTGAAGCCAAACTGGTTGTCCATTGTGGCTAACAGTGGTGAGATGCAGGACAAAATGTAATGTTCAAATAACTTGGAGATGATAGTTGTAAGGGAAACAGTTCTATAGTTCCCGGCATCATTTATGCCCCCATTCTTGTTTTTACAAATAGGTACAATGACAGTTTGCATACATTCTTGTGGAATTTTTCCATGTATTAAACACACATTGAACAGATTACTCAGGTGCTTGCACACACTTGAATCAGCACAGAAAATGTGTTCAGCAAATATGCTATCTTTGCCAGCTGCCCATTCCAGTGGTAGTTTGTGCAGCATAGATTTAATCTTAAAGCTGTTGCACATCAACTCATCAATTTCTTTAAAATTACTGTGTGAGATTGTTTTGTTTTACAAATTTGCCAAGTTCACAGTTTTTGATGAGTTCAGCAATGCCACGAAGTGTTTTTTCCATATGACAGTGACTGACTTCATTTCCTGTTTCACCTCCTACCGCTGTAGATGGAAGCCATGATTTCTTGCTTTTTCTAATGTTCTGCTAGAGTTTTTTGGGATATCTGTTCCACAAAGCTTTAGCCATAACATCAGCTTTATATTTTTGTTGGGACTTCCCACAAGCTCTTAATGCATTTCTGAATTATTTTTTGCTTTCTTTCATAATGTCAAATAGAGGTCCACCTTTGGGCTTAAATTCAATCCAATAAAAGTATGCTTGTCTGGCAGCCTTGTGCTTATCTTTTACATCCTTGTTCCACCATGGACATTCATTGTGCTTTTGTTGTGGGCTGTTAGTGAAGATATCACCTGCTGCTTTTGTGAGTGCCACTACTATGTAAGTTAGTGTAAAATTGTTTTAGCATGTCGATGTGTTGTTTATTTTTGCATAGGATTGTCACATGAGATAAGTTCTTCAGATAAGAGTATTTTTGAGAGCTTGATCTTACTAGCCTGTTGATATTATTCATGAGTTTGATTGTTTATTTTATTATATCTTTGCTTGCTTATTTTATCTTGTTTATTTGTTGTGTTTCGTGTGTGTTTGTTTCCCAAACAAATGAATGAATGAATATTTCAGTTTTTGTTGTTGTGTGGCTTTGTGCCAGTTGATATTTTTCTCATGCTTTGTCTTATCACAGACTAGGTTTTGAGGCAGTGCTGTGGCTTTGATGGTTGCAGCTACCGCCCTGTTATCAGAGAGAATGAATTGGTATAATATTTCAATGATTTGGATAGAGTCATGAGCAGATTTTGAAGAGACTAAATGGTCCAGCCAGCTGCATGTTCCATGAGTATGATTAACATAGATGAATGAATTAGCTGGAAGCATGATTTCATCTGATAGTTTCAGTTCATGTTCCAAGCAAAATTGGGATAGGCTAACAATTGACTAAAATTGTCAAGCAAGCATTGAAGCCGGTATCAAGTGAAATTTCTGACCTATGAATAAAGTACATTTGGGCTGTCAATTTCATCACAGAGTGAGGCAAACAGTTTTACTTCACTTGACACTTACTGAGGCCCAGTTACAGAAAAAAAGATCACTCAATTATTGCTTGTTTATCCACTTAAATATTATAGGTGGTGCAAATCATCCCATTAGTTAGTTTGTAGATTCTATCAGGGGTTACATTTAAGGTTTAGGTTTTGTATTTAGTTCGTTTCTACCAAGCCTACTCACTGCACTCTCTTCATCATGCGTTGCTTTCGCGTTACACAGGTGGCGGTCGAATAAGGTTTCAAATAAGATCCTCAGACCTCAGGCAGTTCTGTGGCCATTGCCTTAAGTTGATAAAATGACAAAAACATGCCTGTGGCTACTCTATCCAGAAAAAAATTTCATTTCGAAACAGTTTTCCGGTGAGCCAGACAAATATGCAAGCAGGTCAATCTGACAGAGATTAGTAAATGGTCAGATAGTAACTCTCATTCTGTGCGGAAAGCCGGGGAAAAAACTACAAAACCCTGTCAGCGTCCACAGATACACATAGTTACAAGATCAAACAGTGCTCGTACCTCAAAATTTTCAGGAAATCGCTTGCACCAGAGGTGATTTCGGAGCAGGCGTGGACTCCGGTTGAAGTCTGCGATTTGCCGGAGTCTGTGTAATGCGAAATTTCAGACTTATTGTATGTCCATTTATCTTCTTTCTCAGAGTAAAGGAACAAAGTTTAGCGATAACTTTTTTAATGTATATTGTGCAAATTAAAACTTTTTGGTTACATGTCAGATACCCACAACCAGCTACCAGTGGCGTAGCCAGCCCAAGAATTGGGGGGGAAAATGTTTGATTTTAGGCGAAAAACACTTTTATTTGGAAAAACGCTACTATACAGTAAACCTCGGTTAATCCCGATCCGGATCTTCGCCAAAACTGGTGGTACCAATGATTTCTTACGTTTTTCTTTATAAAAATCTTCGGTTTATCCAGTATTTAAACCGGATCTTTGCCAATACCGGATAAAATTCGCTCTTTTCACCTCTCGTAATCCGGATTTTTCAGTGAAGTAAGTTCCCTGACTGGTCTCTAGGAAGGAAATATTTGGCAGTTTTCAGACAACACATGCGTGCTCACGATCAACAACGAACGTTTAACGTTATGATAACATCGGCCGCAACTGCACGCAACATTCAACTAATCGTAGAGACGATTATTGTGTCACACACGGAGACATAGCATATCACGTTGAACATAACGCTGAAGGCACGCCGCCGCACCACGGTTTCAGTCTATTGATTAGTGTTGAGTTTGCGTGTGTAGAGTATTGTCCCTAAGCGTATTGTAGGCTACTCGATAAGATGATTGGAGGGCATTAGCTTCCAAACAGTGTAACTGCTTAAGGACCAGTCACAAAAATCTCTGCATCAGTCCAAAATCCCAAATTTTTTCGCAGCCAAGTAATCTAAAATTATGAACTTAAGATTGTTCATAACTGCCTGGATATAGCGATTACTAATCTGATGCACCATTGTAAATGCATCAGTAAATTCGTTTTGCTTCTGCGAAAATCTGCTGTTGTGTCGAAAATGTGTTCAATTTAAACGATTCTCACCAATATCTCAGTACCAAAATAACGTCAGGCTAGTAGCCATCTCCGGTTAAACCGGATCTTCGCCTAAATCGCATAAATTCATCGGTCCAATCGAATCCGAGTTAACCGAGGTTTACTGTAAGTTCTAAAATTTTTGGGGGCATGGCCCCTTTGGCCCCCCTCTGGCTACGCCTATGCCAGTTACAATAAAGAAATAACTATATCCCCTGAAAAAAATTGGTCTTACACTTAGACTATGTCTGGCGATTATGCTTTGACCTCAATTATTTTTGTTTTTATAATCCTAACACAAACGTAACCACACACAATTACTTAAACACTAAACTCTCATCATCAGTTTTCTCAGTGTATTTGGTATGTAGAACAGCATGGTCGAAGCATTTTTGACCTACGGGCCATTTTACAAAAACGTGACAACTCGCGGGCCACTTCTAATACAAGGATATATAAAACGACAGACCCACAACATTTGAAACTAAAAAAGGGAAGATAAGTGAGCATTTCATTGAAATTATTTCACAATAACAATGCACTGCAAATCTCTATCGATGGGATGCCTGCGGTCGACGCTTAATTCTCTGAGACTATCATTTCTTTATCAGTATCAATGTTAGTGGTAGCAAGTCGTATACTATTGTCCAGTGTTTCGTCTGACTTCGATTTCTGTTTTTAGATTTGACTTGATGCATGCGTTTCCAAACATCGAGTGCATTTTTAGTGCGAAAATTTTTCTGTTTGAAAAATCTTTCTTTGCTGACTAATTTCCAGAAGCTCTATGCAGTCTCTAATACTGTTAGTATTGTACATTTTCATTAAAATATGTTATGCTTTTCTAATTAAAATTACCTACTGCAGGGATGGGCAATTAATTTGGCTCGATAGCCGCTTTGAGATGCCTGCGTTTAGCGGATGGATAAACAGATATATTTGGCAGTATTGAGTTACCAGTAATTGTACTAGATGTACTCTTCAAGACAACGAACGCCAGGGCACCGAATAAACACAGAGATTATCCAGTCAGGTGCTCCAGTAGAGGGTTAGCGCTGGCCGTACCTTTTAATTTGATTATAAAATTAATAATTAAAGCAAAATGGTACACAGAAAAGGTATTGTTCTTGTGCAAATGCAATTCATATCCAGCACAAGTAATTCACTGATACAAATGTGTGTGGTTTTCATCAAACTTCAGATTTGAAGTTTTTTCTGCATGCTTCCGCAGCCCACTGACAACGCTGTGGTGGGCCACATGTGCACCGCGGGCCTTGGACCACACTGAAGTTGAATATTACTTCGTGTCTGCTGTCAAATAAAATCATTCATTCATTTCTCTGAGCATACGCACATAGCGTGAAGTCAGAAATTTCGCAAGTCAGAAATTTTGCTTGACACCACAGTAGGACGCGGAGGAGGAATTTTGAATAAAAACCGCAGCAGAACCAGAAGCAAAATTTTCAATTTTAATAGCAGCCGGATTATCGATTTTATCGAAATTGAGTTTTCACTAACAGGCAAATTTTTAGAATAACATACTAGCTCAATTCTCTTGCTCAATTAAGACAGGGAAAATTCAATGCAGGTTGGTAAGGATGTAGGAGGGTGGGAGACTGGCGGGCTCTCTTCTACCTGACACATAGCTAATGCTCAACTGCTCTATCACGGGAATAGGTTGTTTGATTTCGTGTATACAACAGCTACTGGAAGTTTGCACTGTGTCATCTCGTAAGCGATATTCATAATTTGCAATTTTTATGATTCCCAAGACAAAAGTGTATGCACCTTAACTTAACAATGTAGCAACAGCAGTGCGGTTTCAGCCAGTGATAGCGTGACTCGAGTCAATGAATCGACTCGAGTCACTTTTAGACTCAACTCGAGTCACAATGAGTAACTCGAAACACGAGTCAGAGTCATTTTTGCAAACTCTCGAGGTCTCTGACAAACCCTGTTCATTTACACACAGAGAAATGAGCTTTTTTGCTTCAATGATGATCAAGATTGGCGCTATTTTTCTGTTTAAACTGTGTCTACTTCAGAGATGATCGGACAGATAGTGTTTTTTTTCTATCCGATCCTATCCTGTTTTTGAAAAATAATATCCATATCCGATCAGAATCTGGTTTTGGTTGAAAGTATACTATCCGTCAGAGATGAGCACGGATCAGGACTGAAGCCAATTTTGGTCGGATCAGGACTGGATCGGACTGCAATTTTTTTGGAAATTGGTGGATCAGGACCGGATCGGACTGAGAAAATTTTTGTTGTTTTGAGGTGATTATTCTCACCATATCAAAAATTTTAGTTGCAGTGTGATTTTGCAGATTTTTGAAATCGTAGGCCTAGTGTATATTTTACCATCAATGGCAAAAGTTCTGCGGGACTATTTTGCTATTCGAACTGCATCCACCTTTGTCCAGAATCCCCATAGGCTGTAGCATTGAGTTCATATTACTTGTAGTAATATTAACTCAAAGTAGGCTAAGATGAACATAACCGATTGGTTAGTGTCTACTGTCTATGCCTGCTGTGTGAGTGTTCATGTCGTTCTTCTTTCACCATTTGGTTTGGCTTAGCTTGTAGAGATTACACCGTTGATGGGAGTGCTTTTTATTTACTTTTTCAAAAAGTTTCGGGTTTAGGTTCAGGGTTAACATTCAGGGTGTAGGTTTAGGTTTCGGTTTTATATTTAGGGTTTAGCTTTTGGGTTTAGGTTTTGGGCTTATACTAGGTTTTGGATTTTAGGTCATGTGACAAATCATGCACTAACCCAAGTGTATCATCCTTGTCACTTGACCATTTCAACTAATCAGGTTTGCCTAATGCCAAAATAACTCCAGCAGTGGTTTAGCCTCTGATGGCAAAATAAACAGCCCCATGAGGCAAAATATTTCAAAAATTTGGCGGAGCAGGACTGGATCGGATTCAATTTGTGCGGATCAGGATTGGACTCGGAAAAATTTCACAGTCCGCTCATCTCTGCTATTCATATCCGAAACTATCCAAAAGTATTATGATTCACAACATCTATTTTGCGTTGTGTCTATTTTGCCCCGTGAGGCAAAATGATTGACAGAGTTATTTTGCCTTTAGCTGAACAAAATTGGCTGAAATAGACACATGACAAGTTTGGAACGCATGTCCTGCTTAGTTGACCGTGGCATCTGCAGCAGCTCAGTCCCACCTGCATGGACAAGTGCTGTCATGGTTTCAGGGCTGGAAAGCAGTTAACGGCTTCTTGTTTGCATTATGTGAACTTCAGGCTAAACCCTAACTCTAAACCAGTGGTTTCCAACCTTTTTAATCTCGCGACCCCATTTGAAAATATGTCATATGCTCGCGATCCTATTCAAAAATATGACATAGTCGCTCAGCCCCAGCCATTAACTGCAACATTAAGGTGTTCAAATAACAACCGACAAGATGAAAAGCACATCATTTTGCATGGTTGCCTACATCCACTGTATTTACATTCATATGCATAACTAACAGCACCCATGCTAATCAGTAGGACGACCGTGCTTGCAGCCGCGCAACTAGTCTTGAAATTTGTGGAAACGTATTGGTGATAGCTAAGCTCATGTCATTGTAAATATCCGGTCTATTATTTGACATCTGTTTTACTGTAATGTGAACAGGGGTTGAAAATCCAGCCTCACAGACAGGGGTAGATATTAGAATTAAGGGGCCCGAGGAAAACTCTTAGAAAAGTGCCCTAAAATAGTTGTTGAGGAGCCCCTTTGGCACGTTTGCAAATAATTGTTGCTTTATTTTAAAAAGCATATGACTGGCTTCAGTTCTTATTAAAATGTGGCTTTAGATATTTCATATGTTTTTAACAGGAACGTGAAAAAGCCTGTTTTTTGCTGAGACCTTTCTGTCGTCTTTCTTGCAATAGTATTAAAACTTATTGAAACAGTATTCACTAACCTGATATTTTGGACATTATGACCGAATTGACTTAATTTGTTTGGTCATTTCAAACTAAATTCGGTCGATGACTGGAAAAAGCCAGGCAAAAACCAAGTGCGAAACTCTCAAA
>Ga0210059_1000252_pt1 | contig 59817 bp, 51 predicted proteins | sample Ectturendosymbi2_FD_188042 | JGI IMG/M metagenome (GOLD analysis project Ga0210059, IMG submission 188042) | Ecteinascidia turbinata endosymbiont from Florida, USA - Sample 2 (SPAdes) (version 2) | ecosystem: Host-associated > Tunicates > Ascidians > Unclassified | place: Key West, Florida... | reverse complement strand
AAAATGGTGCTGATTGGCAGAAACGACAAAATTAATTTCAGTTCCATATTCGATAAAAAGAAAATGATATATGAATTTGAGCGGTTTGCAATCTCTTATGGTCTAACTCTAATTATAAAGCGCGTAATTGGTTAAGTGCGGGCCCCCTAAACTTGCGGGCCCTGTGCGGTTGCACTGTTCGCACTCCCCTAAGGCCACCACTGCTCGTACTTTGTTGCTGAGCTGCTGCAGTTTCCGAATGTGGTTCTGCGTTACTGACTTCTTCCCTTTATTTCAGAAATGTTTCCAACAAGTTCGTATAGTTGGACATGGGTTCTCAAAAACGTTCCCTTCGTCTCCAGTGATTCTGACATCATTGTTTATGACAACCGTGATCGCAAAAGCACAACAGTGTTCATTCAACCGGTGGTTGGGAAGAGAACCGTGTCCCGATTTGCAACCTCGGCTGTCCCGATTTGCAACCTCGGCATGTCCCGATTTGCAACCTCGGCTGTTACTTGGAAAGTTCCACTGATATATAATGTTTCATATTTCAACATTCCAGTTCGGAAGTTTTCGACAACCATTTCGCTTTTCACACCTGCTTACAGGGAGAACTGACACAAAGTTCGTCAAAATTTGAGAAGATGAAGATGCACTTTCCAAGTAACAGCCGAGGTTGCAAATCGGGACATGCAGTTATCCCGCCGATAAGTATATGATTATCCCATTCGGGATATAAGAGATTTTGGAATTCGCCCTGATCTTGACAAGGAACAAATTCACTTCTTCAGAAAAGTTGTTTATCATATTAAAACGTCATCGCAATTAAAACGTCACATTAGTAGCAAGCTGGGACTATCAAGCGGTATGTAATTCAAGACAGATACGCTGTAAACGTACATTTACATATCACAGTGTGCGGTCGTTGGTGAAACGCTAAAAATTAAACGAGTAATAAACACCACAAACTGCAGGTAAAGCGTGAGATTATAAGATAGAAGTCGCATGAAAATGTAACAATTGCACTGCAAAAGACTACACGTCATCGAGTGCGCGCTTGATGAAAAGCAGTGTGACGTAACAAATGATGTTGTTACGGATGCGGAAGACGGAGACGTAAGTGCACGTAAAAGAGTGACATGAAAGAACCGAGAGATGCGCAATATTTGGAATCAAGCATCATGTGCGAAAATGTCTTCCCGAACTACTTCGTTGCTTCAGTCGTGAAATCGTCGCCAGGAAGTCGTCAATAGGGGGGGAGGCTTTCCGTTTGTGCAGGGGGGGGGCTTGACATTCAAATTTGACAAAAATTCCACTGATATATAATGTTTCATATTTCAATCTGAGCGGGCCTGGAGCTTTGTTTGGGAGGATAAGCCCACCAAAGACCCCGTGGCGACGAGACTGTTCAGTCGTCCGAGCCGAAGTAAACGTCCTGCAACGGTACAACCTTTGAAACTGCTGCTGTTGAGGCAGTCGTTCACTTGCAAACAAGAGCAACTTACATGTGAGCGGCAGATTGCAGCGGTAGGCAGCACCTCATGCGTTAATCCTGCACATGCAAAGAAAAAATGTCAAGCGTTTCTCGGCTTAAAAAAAATAAACCGAAATTTCCAGAAAAAAGGCAGAAGCTCAGAGTTACGTGCGTCATGCAGCAAAATAAACCGCACAGTCGAACATTGCCATGCCACAAAACATCTTGGTCAACGTGCCGTAAATCTTGAAAAACAAGGTGCAAAAAGCAAGACGTTCGGATAATAAGCATTCTTTGTCAGTTCGAATCTTGTGGAGGATGCGGGGCGATGACCTCCTCACAAGAACGCCACATCGAGTTGCTCCCGAGATTAAACAAAATGCCAGAAACGAAGAGAAACCGTATTTTGAAGCAGGCCACAGAATATATACCAACATTTAGAAAATCCCAACCCACCAGTGGGATGCAGCCCCACGAAGTGTTCCGTTAAAACACAGGACTAAATTACAACAAAAAATATTTGAGGATTTTCCAGTAACAGAAAGGCACAAAGCACAGAGTTTTTCAAGAAAGCCATGCACAGTGCCTGTTCCGAAAATAAAAAACTATATCAACGTAGAAGACACTTGAATCGCAAAAGTGTCGTTCTGAACCATATCAATCAACGAGACCGTGAATCCAGCCACTTATTTTTGTTGAAAAACAGTTGTTTTGAAAAACTTCCAAAGCAATTTTTCACCCACGCTTTACGTCAGAGGCGGAAGATAATTTCAAGACGTATGAACAAAGCGACCGGCAGCTCATACTCACCATCAGCGCGTCCAAACTGGACCGGGGACCGCTGGTCCGCATGATACCGTTCCTGTGCTCCTGCAGCCTGACAGTCAGCTCGTGCTTCTCTTTCGCCCACGAGCGGGAATTGTGTTCGAGCTGGCTCTCTAGCGACGTCACGCGGTTCTCTGCGCGCTCCAGTCTCGCCATCAGGTCGGCTTTCTCGCTGCTGAACTGATGCTGCTGGAGCTGGAAAGGAGAAAGTCGCTCATGCAGTGACTATGTCCAGAGGCTGTGTGTTAACAGTATGGGACGACGTACGAGTGAGAGTGACATGATTCGGGAAAGAGACCACCAAGGGTACCTAATCACGGTTTGAGTTTCGGTTTACGTTTGGACTTAGCCAAGGTGAGGTTCGTTGCTTTTCCAACAACCAACGTTTCTACAACGTTCGGTCAGGGAATCGAACTCAGCAAATACCAATAATTCGATGAAATTTCGACTGGCGCGTACTGTTTGGGTCCTGCAGCTGTGTCCATTGCCATTGACCACTTCCTGAGAGACTGGGTCGCACGTTGTTGGCATTAGACACTTGCTTGTGCACACGAAGAACAATCTTGTTAATGAAAAATGCGAAAGTTCTCAATGAAAAATTACGAAACATATATCCACGTAGAGTGCATAGAATGACGCACGAAATAGCTGGAGTAGGTATCTCGCGTTCAACTATAAAAACTAAAGACTGATGAAAATTGAAGGATGACGGCCAGGTTCTTTACAGGCTGACGTTGCGGTCCGAAAAACAGCGTATGGTTTAGAATCGAACCCATACTGTTTGCAATTGATATGAACACATTTTGTTTTCCAGTTCATGCAAAATTACCAACTTTAGCAGTTGCGTAATAACACTGAGCAGCCCTGTTATTGACCATTTCTGACTCCACGAGATATCCGAAGCATATTGAAACATCAGTCACACACCATTGGACAAAAACGTCCTCAAAAAATCACTTCCGACAAAATGAACCCGCATGCATTGGAAGCGCCTTTTTTCCAATCAAACCTGGACAAAGTTCACGAAACAAAACTTACTCTCATTCTGTCAATTTCACTTTGCAGCTTTGCGTTCTCCTGGCTTAGCATTGCCACAGATCCTTGCTGAACATTGCCTGCGAAAACAACAACCACAATCTGCCATGTGGCAACGCGAAACAATCAATACTGCGGATAAAACAGACATTGGCTGAAGGTCCCTCTCTTCAGAAGCAACGAGAAAGTGTCAATGAAGCAGGAAGAGCTGTACATGTTAAACGTATGAGTTTCAAGGAGCCATTTGTTTTGTTTTCCACACGGAGCAACTCTGCCTCTTCCTGCGTTGCTAACAACCCCCCGAAAATCAGCAAACCACACTGGACACACGCGTTACATCGCCAACAGGGGTAATGGGCAATTCAAACTAACAATAGGGAACACGTAAGCAAGCAAAAAATTCTGAGAAAAAAAAAAAGTTTCTTGGTGCGTGCCAGTATACTATCCTCTGCATGCGACACACCACACAACACGTAGACGCTCCTAGGCGGATCCAGGGGGGGCTAAGGGGATGAAGCTCCTCTGAATTTTTTCCGATACGTTCTTTGATCGATGATTCCCGACACAGAAACGTCCACTGGTAATTTCTTTGTATAGCCTTTAAATAAACCATCTCTTGCACAGGGATAGGGACGAAAATATTAAATGCAAAGCTTATTTTGCTGGATTTGGACAGTTTGAATGTGTTTATTTCACTATAAATGAAACTTCTAATAAACAAGTTTTTATATAAAAAAAATGGTCCCAATTTTATGTATATACGTATGTGTTTACATAAAGTATTGACATTACATATACGTTATATAAACCGCACGTACACAGACGTAGTAGCCAGGGGGCCATGGCCCTTCCAAATTTTTAGAATATCTAGTCATTTTGTGCTTCAAGAGGCAGTATCTCAAACAAAATACTGTTGCTCACCTAAAATCAAACATTTTGACCCACCCAAAATTTTATGGGCTGGCCATGCCACTGCGCATGTAGGTATTTAAACTCTTGTTTCATTTGGGTAGGATTCGGCTTCTTGTGGACAAAATATGAATAAGTAGCAGCCTCAGAACCGTTGCTGGACAGTTTTCAATAGGGGGGCTCTGCGTTTGTCAGGGGGGGGCTTGACATTCTAAAAATTGACAAAACTCCACTGATTTAGTATTTCGTGTTTCAATTTGGGGGCTTGGAACTTTGTTTCTGGAGCTAAGCCCACCAAATCCCCGTTGCGACGGGACTGAGCAGACTGTGGACAAAAGTTGAATAACATGCAGACCATACTATTTTTCCCTACAAGCTTTTACGAATGAGTGCAGCTCATGTTATTACTGTAGTTACGCGAAGGCATTAAAATTACGCGACAACGAACTTATAATGCAGTTAACTACAGGCTTGGTTAGAGCGTTCAATGACAGCGTAAACTCCAAAACAGCAAACTTCACCGTGAAACGTAATCTACACGTCACGCAGGCTAAAAATGAAGCGCGCAAGATTAGCTGCAGACTATGCTAAAGTTGCCTGCTGATTAGCATCAGACCTGCCAGCGGGGGTGTGAGGTGGGAACGGCGTTCCCACACCTTTTTACACTAGTAACGTTACTTGAAGCAGAGTTTTTTGAGGCGTTTTAGGGACCCGATTCGGGTTCCTAGAATTTTAAATCGGGTCCTTAAAATCAGAGAAAATCGGGTCCCTAGAATCAGACAAATCGGGTCCCTGCAGATCCATACCGGGTTCCTAACATTTTCCTTGAAAAAAACCTGCTTGAAGATTTAGATTTTTTCATTTCAATTTCTACGTGTAGCGCCTGGAGCACCATAAATAAATGAATGACAAGTTCTCTCGTGTATAGCACCGTAGAGCTATAGTGAAACAGGAAGATCCAGCGTGGAAATTCCTGTAGGCAAATCAGTCTTTCTTTCGTTCCCACATCCTTTTAGCAATACACCCCTGCCTGTCTGTCAGCAACAATTTTCGGACAGAAGTTAAGTTCAGCACGAATCAAATGCTTTTTCAGCGACCAACATTCTGCTGTCTCTAGTAATTTTTTTCAACCTACTGTACAGTATTTCTAAAATTGCGTTACCGCGATATAGTCGCGTTTCGTACAAAAAATTCAATGCATGAGAATTTGGTCATTGACTCACTGCAAACGTCACGTTCCCAAATATTGTCTGATAATTTTCAATTCCCTTGTGATGCAATAAACAACTTCCAGGGCAAAGTGCCAGCATAATTATTGCTTTCGAGGTTTTGGGTATGTTTGTGTCTACGCGTACCCCAAACGTTTTTTTGTGGAGGGAAAGTTGTGCTTGTTTTCGAAATAATATACCTTTGTTTCGACCCTCAAGTTATTTTGTATGGTCAAATGACTTCGATAATCAACAGCATTTAGTTTCAAATGTTTTGCCACTGATGGGCAGGTATTTTTGTAAACAAATTTCTCCATTTTGGCTAGACAATCGTGATGTCCAGGGGCGTAACGAGTTTAGATGGCGCCCGGGGCAAGAAGCAAGTTTGGCGCCCCCATGTTCGAACCTGAGGTCTTTCGGAAGCAAATGTACTGTTTTGAAAAAAGTGCTTATGTCATTGTTGGTACTTTTTGGCCTCCCGCAGTGATTTGGCGCCCGGAAAATCATGCCCCCTTGCCCCCTCGTTACGTCTCTGGTGTTATGCAATAAAAATCGGAAAATTTTCCGAAAGTAAACCAATTTTTAAGTCCTAACGTCACGAACATCTACACCATGAGCATTGGCAATTTTCGAAGACAATACGGCATGGATCTTGCACAGACTGCCAGCAAAGGTTACTGGCGGCATTTCAAGTTTCTTCGTGTAGTTTTTGTGTCACTTCTGATCCTGCCCCACGCGTTTTTTCGGCGTGGACATGTGTTTGCTTTGCTAATAATAAAACTTTTCCGACATTCAACAACTTACTTTTTTAAGCTTAAATAAGTTTGAGAATAATTGTTGAATTGTTTTGAAGGCCGCTCCTGCTCCGAAAATGTCCCACCAGGAACCCTGATTAATGGTGAGAATGCGATTTGGCCAAAATGTGTGATTATTACCGGCGTTTGTTAAGAAAGCTGCCTGAGCAGTTGGGTCTTCACTCCTATGCAGTCAGTACACACCCGGATGAACTCGTCCTTAATCCCCCCAAAAAAATCCTGGATCCGCCTATGGACTCTGTACAACACACCACGCTACACACGATGCAACACAGTGATGCTACCTGGTGGCGGAGCCGTAGCGGACAAGCCAGCACCTGTGAACGCGGATGCGGCAGGAGCTTTCATGTACTTGTTGAGGAGCTTTTCCATCTTCTGTATGACCTTCTCCTGTTGCACACAAGTCTCCTCCAGTCTCTTCGCCTTCCTCTGCTTGTCCTGCAAGCGGCGAATCGTCTCTTCCAAATCTTTTCTCGAGGGGGCGTTGGTGAGGTACTGTTTTTCTCTTTCGTTTGCCTGCAAAAACGGAAAACTCAGTCTTATCTGTAGTTCGTTCTCCAGCAGCACTCGCAACAAACATGTGGGTCATTTCTTTCTTGGCGAAATCGGTCGATGACACCGTTTCCAAACACGACCCATACTGTATAATATATAAGAAAAAATAATCGGTGGCTTTAATGGAAAAAATGGGTGAGCACTGTTGCTTGGACATCGATCCGAGCCTGAGGCGGTGGAATCACTTGTGGTTACTCCTCAAAACCTTTTTTGTTTGCAAATTAAAGCAAATTCAATTTCCCGTTTTGATCAAAACCTCCGGCGAACTGCGAGCAACAAACATCGAAAGCGTTGGAACTGCTTCACAAGCAAATAGTAACTCAGTTGTGACTTTATGAAGGTAGAATGGACCCGTACTTTCAACCACACTTTCTCCCACACGTTGAAAGTATGAGTTTCAGCCAACCCATACTTTCAACGTGAGATTTTAAGGATGAACCCGAGCATTCTTATCAACAAATAAATCCACGTTTTACCGAGTAAAAAACATCTTTCGGGAACACAAAGCTTCAAAAAAATCTTGCAGAAGTCAAGTCGCTCAGTACCTTTATCATTTGGTTCTGAAGGTGTTGAACCTTTGACTTGTATCTCTTCAATTCTTCATCGTCTTTTCCGAGTCTCTGCTTCACAGCGACTGCAGTGAAGAAGCACCGTATTTGATTGGAACGCGGAAAAACGCAGACGAATATCAACTTTTCAACGACAACGATCACGGTACCAAATCTATCGGCGACTTCTTGCGACGAAATGACCCCTTTGTGGAGATCGTCCATGATAGTCTCCCCCATCTCCTTCGTCATCATCAGCTCCCTCCGCAGCAAGGCATTCTCCTCCTGCGCATCAACGATCGGTCGGAGTAAGCAAAGTTTGCAGAAGTAATTTACAACCCAAATATGAGTTTCAGAAATACAGTTACACCTTATCAATAATGATGAATACTTATCCGTAAGACCATCCTAGGCCAAAGTGCGTTTGCTTTGCAATGGTCTAAACCAAGGGTTCCCAAACAGGGGTACATGTACCCCTAGTGCTACATTTGCCTATGTGAAGGGGTACATTTAAGGTTAGCAATGGAAGGGAAAATATTTAGACATTATTCACTTCGAATATTTAAACATATTTGCCCAAACCGTTTCATGTTACTATTGGGACCAGACAAGGGGGAGTATTGAGTCCATACTTGTTTGCTGTATATTTAGATGATTTATCTCTTGAACTAAGAAACATTAAAGCTGGGTGTATTGGTGAAGTCTTATTGCACCACTTAATGTTTGCTGATGATATTTGTGTGTTTTGTCCAAGTATGCGTCGGCTGCAAAGAATACTAGATGACTAGATGTGTGCCAGGCTTACGCAGAATCGCATGGGATTATTTTCAACTACAACAAAACTGTTTGTATGACGTTTAAGGCTAAGACCGCAAAAAGCACGGTCATACCGCTGCTGACACTGGGTGTACTAACAGTAAAATTTGTTTCCCACTACAAATATTTGGGAATTGTATTACATATTGAGTTTTCAGATGACAAGGACATTCAGAGAGAACTGCGATATCAATATTATGCAGTAGTGGGAGCTTCTCTTTCCAATGTCGAACGCAGTTAAAAATGATACTTTTGCGTTCCTTCTGTAGGTCCATGCATGTATCATAATTATGGTGTCATTTCAGGAAGGCATGCATTCACAGACTGCGTGTGGCCTATAACTTAGGTTGCAGGACTTCATAAAACCCGCCGTAGCGAGCACGTGTTAGTAGGTAGTCCTCAGGTTACATGGAACATTCCTACCTTTGAAGCCTTATTGAAAAAAAATGTGCATGTTTCTTGAACGATTCAATAAGTCCAAGAATGTATGGTTGCGCGCTTTGATGCAGTCAAGATTGTTTGTATTCGTTCTTCTTTAAACACTACAACCGCATCTTACAGTGTTATTGTGAGGACGTGTGCAGGTCACAACGCATTGGTACGTCACCAGGGCTCAACCTGGGTTGCACTCTACTTCTTAACATGCGATTTTCGTGTCCTTATACTCTGGATGTATTGTTGTACCAAGTGTTACGAGTTAGCAAACAACTATGTCAAGAAAGTGTCTGTAATATAGTGCTGAACGGTGTTGTGAGTTAGCGAACAATTGTCTACAATCCTGTGGTCCTACCACCAACGCCGTTACAAAACGTTGTCTGGTATTATCAATCTGTGTTGTGCAGATGGTGTGCGCTTGTGCTCTACGGACTTCGTTTCTGGTTCAAAGATTAAAATGAATATCAGTTATAATACTTTCAAAAATTATTATATGCTTATTGCTAAATATATTTTTGTTATCTTCAAAAAACAGGTAAAAATTTTGCAAAAAAAGTTTTCTTAGTTTCGAGTGGTCAAAATGCAATTTTGCCACTTTTGGCTGCCATGAAAAAATATTGTTGGCCTACCCCTCGGAAAATCCACTATTGGCCCCTCCTTGGAAAAAATCCTTACGGCGCCCATTAGGGGTACATGCTCATCTGTCGAAATGCTGAAGGGGTAAATTTAAAGAGAAAGTTTGGGAACCCCTGGTCTAAACTGTTAGTGCCTGCGGATAACAGCCGGATAGAGGAAAATTGACAAGCTAGCGCTATTAGGTAACGCTTGTATGGCACTTTCAGCGAATTATCCAACATTTGCTCAAGCTTCACTTCCCGCTTTGTGGCTGATTACCGTCTTTCGAGCAACAACACGAGACCTGCCCGACTGTGAAACTCATTCGAAAAAGAGTAAAAGTATTCACTCGCCACGGCCAGTTGGTGCTTGAGATGTTGAAATTGAAATTGTTTGAAACATTTGATATGTTGAGTTTCAGTGTCCACTGCAATGTTTAACGTTTTGCTCGGGTGAAAATAAAGATTGAGGATATAGCACCAGCTACGAGTGACTTTGCAACTGCGTTCAGTTTATGAAAAGCAAAAAAAAAATCATTGAAAAGCGGTGTAGATTTTATGTCCTCGGATTTAATGACCCGGATGCGATATCACTAAAAAAAATGCGCTTCACCCACACAGCGCAACAAATCTTTTCAGCTAATTGAAGGATGCATACGGAGCAAGCGAAATATTTTCTACAACATCTGGTATTTGATTGATTGATGATTGGTTGGTTGGTTGCTGAGAAAGGAACCCGTTCAACAGACATCAATACCTGCAACTGCGATAGGTTGTCTCTCAGCTTGATTATATCGCCGGACATTCGCTTGACCGCGTCACGATACCTCTCCAGTTCCTGCAACGAGATAAAGTTTAACGTGAGCCAGATAAGATGCAGCAACAGTCTTCGACCGAAACGATGCGTAAAGTCGGCAGTGTAGCCTTTTGATTTTGGCGACTGCGATGGACAGCAGGCCGAAGCCTCAAATTTACTTCTTGCCGGCATGGGCGCAATTTGGTGGGGGACACGGAGGACGTGTCCCCCCCACTTTTTCAAACGGGGGGGACATAATATGCCACGTCCCCCCCACTTTTTTCTCTTTAGGTTTTGTATTTGGAGAGGTTTCAAAAATAAAAGTGATGTATGTCACGTTTTGTGTGAAGAGCTTTTCATGTTAGGTGGTAGGCCACACATAGCCAAGTTGATGTTGAAACAGAGTTTGGTGTGGTATCACTGATTCTGTTAGTTTATGAATTTTAGGTTCGATAAAATAATTTTTAGCATTTTTCAAGTTTCTAGAGACCGTGAAAGATGTTTAACTAGTTCTGTCCGAGATTTTCCCCTGTGTGGTATACTTTTAGAAAGGTTATTTTCTTGTAACAGTGAGAGTATTACAGTTGTACATGTGAGAGACCACAGTACAGCCATGATTTGTTCAGTGCAGAAATGTAACTGGCTTTGCTGTAACTTTGGTTGTCACGTATTCAGAAACAGACAGCGTATAATTCAATGATGCTAGTGTATATGATGTTAGAAAGTTAGATATTCAGGCAAATCTCTGCGAATCTTTTGCAGAAGACAAAAACCAGCAATATTGTGGAAACTTAGTTTTGGGATGGGGCGTTTAGCAAAAGACTGTTTTCCACCATTAGTGAACAGGATTTCAATCAAAACGTTGGAGAAGTAGTCTACAGTAATTACCTAGCTGAATAATGACCTATAGCTCAAAACGTAGGGACTTCACTCGGAAATAAGGATAAAATATACATTTATCCTAACCTCTTGTAATGTCGCAACAGTGGTGACCAACAAATCCAGAAAATATTTTTTCCTTGACTCTTACACTTTGTGGTTGTGCTGAATGGATTGGTTCGAAAGTCATCTGTTTTATTTGAGTTTAACCAAATCCACAATGCAGCAATATTTCCATCCAAGCGCGAAACGTTTGCTTTACAGATACATCACACCTAATTTTGTTGGACAATTTTTTCGTGTTGAAGGTGAAACTTGGTACTGTTTTGCCAATTCACAGTGTGCACTTTGATTTAATCTCAAATATATTTGTGTGTAGTTATCCTAGTAGAACTCTTAGAATGAAACTTTTGACATGGTGCAGAGTTCTATGTCCGGCCGGGCTTTTCGGGTCGGATCGGGCTCGGGATTAAGTTTGTCAAAATATTTCGGGTCAATTTCGGGCCTGCATAAAAAATTTTTCTATAACATTAAAAGTAACGAATTTTTTCTTTCGTGACGTTGATTTGTTGCGCTCACCGCGGTAACTTGTGTGAGTGAAGTGGTTGTGATTTTTCCTCAGCTAATTCTGTTTGCAAACACAGCTGCGTTCTTTCATTCTTTATGGGATTAGTCTCACACTATTTTAGAGAAGGCGACAGCGGTGATTAAATTAGTACGCGATGGCGTAGCGTCAAAAAGATTAATCACTCACGCGATTCTTGGCTTGTTTTAAGAAGCCTACACGCTGGCTTTTCATATCTACAGAGCTATCCTAGAAAGTTTTTTGTGCCTATGGCGTCATCGTAAATAGTTTCGCGATTGTTTCGTTTTTTCTTGAGAAACGTTACATTCCGCAGTATTAGCGTTGACTAAAATGCTGCGTTTTTGCCAGATTATGCCAATGTTTTGGTCAAGCTGGTTGCTATTTTTGGTGTTTTTGACTTTCACATTCAGGCCTAAATCGGGCTTCAAAAATAAATGTCAGGCTCGAGCCGGGTTCGGGCTTGTGATTTCAGTCTCGGGCCGGGTTCAGGCTTCAAAATGAGGCCCTTTTACAACTCTGTGTGGGTATGTATGCAGGGGCCAACAAGGGGAGATTGAAAGGATACGTCCTTTACCCACCAACAGTAAAAATAGATTGGAATCATCTTGTGAAGTAGGCTACGCCAATTTTAGGCCAAATGATTTTGCTGCTGGTAAGAGGATATCAATGGAGATTTGGTAGGGGTTGGTCTGCATGCATGATGCCCAGTTGCAATAAAAAGATTTGTAGCTTTTTCAAAAAACGGAAATGTGCAAGAAAAATATTTTTCGTTTTTGTAACCATGGTTGCGGAGTTGGAGGTAAAATAACCGACTCCCGACTCCGACTTGCTCAAAATTTCCGACTCCTTAACATAAAGGGAATGATATTTGGCTGTTAAAATCAATGTAAATCGTGGTACACAGCAAGAAATCTGTTTCAACAAAAGTTTCGAAAGAAATTGTACCATTTCAACAGGAATTCCCAATTTAGGAGTGTGATCTAAAAAATGATCCAATTGGACATCCGGAGTCGGACAAAAAATCCGACTCCGACTCCCAGTGTTGTTAGAAATCCGACTCCACCCAAAAAAACTCCGACACTTTACGACTCCGACTCCACCTCCGCAACTCTGTAACGTTAAGCGACTTGAACAAGACATCAAATCGTGCTACAACCCACACTTATAAAATGCATGAAGACTGAAATGTTCTACTGCAAGAGTGATATGCACGTGCGACCAATGCGATTCAGCATTTTGTGCACTCCAACTAACACAGGGGCGGATCCAGGGGGAGGGGGGCGATCGCCCCCTCTAAAACCTACAAAGTAACTTTATTCACAATGATTTTGTACAATTTGGACAACAGCATTCGTGATATAAGGCCATTTTGCCATCCATTGTTTTGTCACGGCAGTGTTGTGAAGTATTCTTCATCTCTCTTACAGTAGTGAACCCGTAATGAGACTTGACTACCAAATGTTACTGAAATCGCCCCCCCCCCTAAACCTACTGGCTGGATCCGCCCCTAAACTGACAGCTCTGATACCACCCAGCTGATGTGTTCTACTATATTGCTGTGCTTCTTTACATCAAAATACGAATGGAAACAGGATGAACTACAGTACCGTGTCCAGCAACAAATTTAAGTATTTTAATATGTAAATAATCTGCAAGGACAAAGCGTGATTAGTGTTTCTCTCAAAACACATCTAGAAATAAGATTGGCAATTTGTGTATATAAAACGTCATTTCTGCATAGACACGATGACTATATTGGTTTCACACCAAGCTGTCCCCCCACATTTTACAACAAAATTGCGCCCATGCTTGCCGGAGAGGTTGAGGCGAGCGCTCATGCCTAAGGAGTGCAATGGCGATTCACTCAGTGGCCGTGGGTCGAACACCCAACCTTTCAATTGAGAGGCGGATATTCTGCCACTGAGCTCTATCCAAGTAAAAAGATAGAGCCATCTTTTCGGAAAAAACACGACCTCAAGATTTTGTCAACTTTTGAACAAAAACTACATGAAAAGTATAATCCTAACTATGTAAGTACATAATAGTTTGAAGGCAATTCAGTTTGAGGGGGAATGTTTCCAGAAGTGCAGTTCTGCTTCAGTAATGGAGACGAATTCAGAAAGTTTACAATGCAATCAATCAGTAAGATTGCGAAACAGACTTTTCACAAACAAAAAAAGTTGATGCAATTGATACGAACTAACACTGGAGTAAAACCAAACTCTATTTCAAAAACAGTCAACATGAAAACAGCAAACAAAATGTTTCTAATCTATAGTAAGAAAATGAACACGGGAAACACGCAACGTCAGTTTACATTCAACGGGCAAAATTGATGTAAGTACTACAACGGAAACAAATACTATTTCACTTCAATCTTAAGAAGCTTTAACTGAAGCGTTCTCATTAAACAAAGTATTTAGTCAAACAGACTTTTGTCAATTACTGCAACTTGGCAAAGTCCTGCACAGTCATCGTTTTATCACCATGACGGTTGAACGTGACTTGAGAACTCACCTGCGCCTGGTGGTCGAGCAGTGACCGGGTGTGGTTGTCAACTTTCTTATCCATTTCCCGGTTTCCTGCCAGAAATCCCGGCCTGTGACAAAACTAGGTTGTTCGAACAATTAGCTCAAAGTCAGAAACTAAACTAAACTCTGCAGACAATCTTGAACAGTGCAACGAACTTAATTGCTTCTACAATAAAATAACTGAAATCGATTTCATTAATGGCGGTTTGTGTAATTAACCAGAAGTTTTCCTTGCTATAAGAGGATTGGTAGACTAGATGACCTCATGGTCTTTCACCAATCCTTTGTGATAAAGGAACGAGAAAATGTTGTTACTTGTGTAACGCTGCTCTTAAATATGCTATGGCTTCTGCATTACATTTGCAACGCATCATGCATGAGTATGAAAACAATGATCGCATTGTATTTACAATGAACGCAACCGCCGAATTTGCGGGATACTGTTACACATAAATTTCACTGGCTCTTGCAGTTTCATACTACACAAATTTGAATCTGCAGTCAATTATAAAAACCTATTTGTACTTGCATACTTCGTTTAACTGATCCGTTTTCTTCTATGCACTGCTGTATGATCTATTGAGTTGTGTGGGTCATTGTTTCGACACAAAAAACAATACACTACTACTGATCCTAACGATTCTTTTTTTCTCATTCAGAAACTGCTGTGACTTTGACAGATGACTTCACTGCAAGCACCAAAAACCCTTGAAACGGTGTAGTTACGGGTTCCTGTCTAGTATCTGCCCATACGCACGAAAAGGAAAGAGCTTCACCAGAAAGTTAATTCGAAAGTCCACTGCAGAATAACTTTCCTGTTGCTACTAAGTTAAACTGCGAACTTCGAGAAGATATAAAAAATACGTTCGAGGTCGCCACATAAGTATGAAATGGAAGGATGTGATGATTGTCTGGCCGCGTTTTCAAGTCAAGCACTCTCGGCCCAGTACTTGGCTTGAAAAGAGCAAGTATGAAAAATGACTGCGTCAAGCACAAGGAAAACACAACAAAAGGCCATCGCGTACTTAGCAGTCGCGCTTGTATCCATTCCCGTAAGATCTGCGTCGTTCTCAGTCAACACGTAGTCGGGTAAGATCGTCTGCAGAGCGTCGTTCGGAGGGAACTCATCCTCCTTCACCAACTGTAAAAACGTTGGACTAAGTCAACAAAGCAGTACTTGGTGATCGGCGTCCATTAAAAGTTGACAGATGAAGACACATGCGATGTGAGGTTATGTCGCAATGCACCGGTTTTCAACACCTCACCAGCTTGAGAGAACGTTCGGTTTGTTGTTAAGGTAGCGCAACGACCAAAACCACCACATGTACTTCCTTCCCATGGTACCGCGGATATTTCCTCTCTGCCCATATATTTATAGAGTCAAGCGAAACCACGCGTCTTTCACCGAGCTCGTCTTTCACCGAGCTTGCCACACGCAAAGTTAATTCGTCACAAGCAAACTTCACCTGTCAAACCCCAATTTTGAATTTACAGCGGTTGAAGACTGGTGGCCACGATATTTTAAAATGTCTACTCGGGAGGCGAAGTATGTATTCTGAATAACACAGACACGTGTTGACCAGTTCGCTCCTGCGAAACTGACACGAACATAATGCTGATAGATATTGAAAATATATGCTGATATACATTGTTCAAAACATAAAAAATGGCAAAAATTATGCAATAGGAATTGAAAACATATGCCGATATATATTGCTTAAAACATATAAAAATGATGAAAATAATGCTGGTAGATGTTGAAGACATATGCTGATAGATATTGTGCAAAACACATAAAAATGGTGAAAATAATGCTGATAGATATTGTTTAAAACGCATGGAAATGGCGGAAATAATGCTGATATATGTTGAAAATTTATGCTATATATTGTTGAAAACATACAAACAAGATGAAAATACTACTGTAGAAATTGAAAATGTATGCACATGTATATTGTTTAAAACATCAAAAAAGGGGGGAAATAATGCTGTTAGATATTGTTTTAAACAACAAAAACTGGTTAAAATGATGCTGGTAGAAATTGAAAATGTATGCTGATAGATATTGTGCATTGTGCAAAGCATATACAAAATGGTGAAAACAATGCTGATAGATATTGTTTAAAAAATAGAAAGAACTAACAACATCAATGTCGCGGTTGTTTAGCTCAAAACAAATTTTAACAATATCTTCCACCAGGGAGGGTTACAACGCTGACCTCGGAAACGCGCCGTGACATAATCTCTTATTTCCAACACTTGTCGCTTAACACAGATGCTGGCTGGGGAACACGAATTAAAAACGATTGTAAAACCTTTGCGAATGGAACTACGGTAAAGAACTACATGTTTCGCTAGCATCTGGCGTGAAATAAAAATGTACCGGCGTGCCAAAAATAGGGTGGGACTGATGGGTGCAAGCATGCGTGCACCAACTGACGAACAATAAATTTCTCGAGCGTTTCGTCCACTTACATGAGCAGATATGGGACGGTAGTAGGATACGGACATTAGACAGATGCCAAACGCTGTACGGCAACAGTTAAGAGCTCTCCTACTCCAGCAAAATACACACTATCTGAAAAGTTAACAACAGCCAAAAAATAACGCATTGCCAGGTTTTTAACTTTTTGGAGATTTATTTCTTCACAGCACTCGTTCCAAATACTAACTGCTCATATTTATCTGTGCCATTTGTCAGCAACTTTCAACTGAAACTTTTCGACTACGTCGAAAACTTTTCGACTCCGTGCTCTGTTAAGACGCGTCTTTGCCTGAATCAAGCACGACGTAAATTTCTGAATGTAACCAGTTGCTTCACATAGGAGTTCCGTCACATGACGGAAGCCGACCGATCCTTTCCTGATCCTCTTCAAGCAATAATCAACACTAATCTTTGTAATTCGAACGATTTCTCACAAGCGAGCGGTTATTTTTGCCTTTCAGTGCTTCCCAATATTTGCTTTCAGAACACTGACCGACAAGAAGGCTCGCAAATTTGAAAAATCGACCGAACGCTCTGTTATTCCTCGCCACCTGCCCGGATATGAACAATAGAATGAAGCCAGAACAAAAACATTAAGCTAACACAGCAACGTGGGCATGTCATTGTGCAGTGATTTTCAAATCAAAAGCACACAACGCGCCTAGACCTAAAAATGAGCAAAGTAAACATGGCTGCCAATGTTGAAGCTCTTTACAATCGACGTTCTGAACGTTGACGGTCATCGAGAAATGGCCATCTGTCGTCAACCGATGTAACGTTATGCGCTACTTTCAAACAGCGAAGCAGAGAGACAAAGCACTCGGCCAGCTGCACGGTGTCGCTGTGGAGTGCCGACGAGAGCTATACAATAGGAAGGTGATCGAGTCGCATCTGGTAAAGCTGTTGGGTCGTTGTTGGTGCTAAAGCATCAAACCGTGACACACCTTGAAGCCGTGCATTACTTATGTGTTTAAATGAAAGGACTTGTAAACGTCAGTGTGCCGATCTGAATTGGACAAACTGCGGAAGTAAATGTTGTGGGAACAAAACTAAAGGCAAACAAACGTAAGGATGGCTTTGGAAGTTTCAGTTCTGCTTGCAATGGCAAAGCAAAAACATTAACTCAAAAGAACTTTTAAAAATGCTACCAGGAGTAAAAAAATACCGTAGCTACGGGTCGGCGCTTTTCATGTTTTAGAGCAAGGTTAGAATTGAGATTAATGCAACGTCAATAGGTTTTGTAAAGGATGTAAAAAACAAGCGGAAAGCGTTTGTTTAAAAGGTGACGAACCTGTAGATGTGCAATCTGTGAACATGGAAAGCAGAAGCGTAATCCTAAATGATGCGTCCGCAACATCTGCCACGTCCAGCGATTATTTCATCCCCACCTGGCCCCGCAAAAGGCGCTGGCGATTCAAATATTAGTGAAGAGCGTTGGTAAGCAGCAATTGCGATGGCTGACAAACAATATTCCGCGCCACTGCGGCTAAAGGGCGTTCGCATGACGTTCTTATAAGGTTACGTTTGCCACTAGGATATTTTGTTCTTTCAACCTACTGACAATATCGCTTCGACCTTGTTTCCTTAAACTTTGAAAAACGCTACAGTGACGTCAGCATGTAGAGCAACCAACAGAATCGATCTTCTTTGTGGAAACGAAAACAAACACATCCGCTGGACGTAAGTGCAATTTTGAAAAAAATAACAATTGTGCCGAAAGGTGGATGTATACCCCAGCGCACGACTTAAAGGGCGATGTGCGATTATGACGCGTACACAAGAAGAAACATTTCATGGAATGGAGCGACAATGAATTTGAACATCTTTGCGTTCATGGCACAACGATCGAACAAGAGCAACGCACAACCACAGTTTACGCCGCCTTTGCAAGCTTCGACAACGGCTTTTGCGAACTCAACGGTAAACAGCTGCACAAAGCAAGTGTCTGCTGCCGCGGGGTCCAGGCAACAAACGTGCCTTGGCACAAACAGAAGCGTTGGACCAAACAAATGTGCGACTGTTTGATCAAACTGCAAGTAGGACGCATAATCTCAATGCAAACCCCATTCGCTTCATTGCCGATGTGAATACATATTATTGTTTTACTGATGAAACCAAACCAATCAGCAGTTGAAAACACAACGATAAGAATAATCCAGTTACTCAATTAAAAGTACTCCCATTAACACAGCATTGGTGCAGACGAAACGGAAAATCTTCAGTCACAGATGCTTTCATCACTTTATTCGCAGTACTCCAAAAATTTATGCCAACACTTTGAAAACGGACGAGAAAATTTTTTAAAACTCACCAGACGGGTTTTCTTTCTTTCATAGGGTGGACCACCAATCGCAGTGTCGTCTCTTCCCGGGGGGTCAGGCGACATAGGGCTCGGCACAGGCACCAAGTCCCCGTTTAGATACTGTTCGGCAACGTGGGTGACGGGCCCTCGTGGCCCATCCAGGGAAATGGTCGCTGTCAGGGAGTCGAGGACAGGGAGGTTGCTGGGGTCCGATGCCACGGCCAGAGTGTCCGGGCGCTGCGATAAAAATAATCAACTTCATGACACTTCCCCTTCTCACAGAACCCCAAAACGAGCGGATGCATTGCGAATTTCTTGGGAGTAATAAATTTTTTAATGACGTTTGAACTACAGTTCATTTTTTCTTTCTTCGAGCTGTATCAAGATTAGCAAAACTTTTATCAGTTCAGTTCAGGACACCCAAGTCTACTTCAGTAACTGCAAGCAGACATAGCAGGACGGTTGAAACAATGGCTGGAAGGGCTGTTTTAACCTCAGTAATGCTGGGGACTGCCATACATACGCCATTTTGACCCGCAGCATGGATTGTTGTTATTTTCTCAAACTTACAAAACAAACATTTGAAATTTAATTGTCTAACCTGGCGATAGCACAAAAACCACAAGGATTTACTGGTGCAGTGACGTTTAATCGTTTCAACGTTTAAACGTCACTGCACCAGTAAACATCAACCCACAATTTTAAGATAAGTAGTTGTGATACAAAGCAGTCCTGCTACCAATAATAATTTCAAACAAACGAATTCAACGATATCTATGACCTAGAATACAGTTCCACAGTCGCTGTGTTTATTTTCAAAACCAGCACAACTATTTTTTTATGTTAATGCAACGTAAAACGTTCCTGTAAGTTTCTTGAAGGCAAAACCAGAACAAAAGTGATAAACTTAATTACATACAAATGACGAATAGCCTCGAATTCTTTTTGCATCCAGACCACTCCAGAGGTGTTTGTTTGATTTTTGTGGAACACTTTATGATGTCACAATTCCTTGTGTAATGCTAACATAACATCAGCATTTTATCAAGAAGTGGTGGTCGGAATGACTATCTCGCAAGCAAATGAAAAGGTGTTGAGATCAATTTAGTTTTAAATCCTACTCGGCGGGTAACTCCTTAACGTGACAACCAAGCGAGTACATCACCGTGATAATTTCACGAGTATCACTTAACGCGTTGTCCAAAAATCCCTTTAGAGCAGGGGTGGGGAACCTGCGCCCGTAGGCCAAATACGGCCCGCGTGATCAGTTGATATGGTCCGGAACAGAAATTCAGGTGCAAAATCGGGTCAAAACCAAGCTCCATGACAAGCAGATACTTAGATAGTACTGTATGTCAAGAGAATCCGTTACCCCTGTGCTTCTCAACCTTTTTGATGTCGCGGCCCACTTTTCGCCGAGACTTCGATTTTGGGCCCACTTCACGAAAAAATTTTTCAGAACCCATGACTAGGCGTAATTATTGCGTTATCTCGGAACATTTCGCGGCCCACCTGAAGGAGCTTCGCGGCCCACCAGTAGGCCGCGGCCCACCGGTTGAGAAGCGCTGCCTTAACCCATAGTTTGATAAATATTGAATTTTTGGATTAAATCAATGATTTTGCGGGCGGTCAGCGATAATCCACCATTTATGCGGCCTCGGATAGTATATAGGCCCCCACCCCTGCTTTAGAGTCATGATTTATAAACATTGTTCCACGCAAGTTCGTTATTTGTTACGTAACAGATTCATGATGTAAGTTATAATCCCCTTTATTCAGTTTGAATCTCCAATGTATTGCGAGATCAACATAATTAATCAAAGTGCTCCGAGGATCAAAACATGTCGAAAAACACTGCGGCTTTAGAGCTTTTCTGCTCATACAGGTCTCAAGAACCAACCTCTGTATTGATGAGTCTCACGACGAGACGGACGCTTGGGTAGGGCCCGTCAACAGTCTTGAAGTTTGACGACTGAACGGCAAGATCGTCCACACGGACTCCAAGCCGGCCAGCGTCGGACGTCAACGCTGCAGCATGAAACGGTGTGAATATTATGATTTGCAGATAACAATTTATAAGTTGAGAATTACGGAATGACCCGATTAACTAGCGACCAAAACTGCAAGACAGCGAATCACCAGCGGACATCGCGTGCAATATGACGACCGCTTGCCACGAGCAAAGGACCTGATTTCGGTAGTGCGCTGCGGCAGGCTCGAGTGTTCGTGCTCTAACTCGACAGTGTAACTCTGCCCGTAGCAGACCGGACCACTGTCAGGAATTCATTTCTCACGAAAAACTTAGTTAAGGAATGGCGGATAGTAGACCGCATCCGACTTTTTCACTGTGGCAAGAATCAAAGAGTGTTTCGCCAACATTTCAGACTTCTCCGTTACTTGCGATGTATCATCATCCGCTATCGGAAGTTGTCTTTACAAGGCTGGATGATTGATCGCACCCAATTTTTTCACCTTGACGTCAGGTAAACTGACAGTGCAAAACGTTGGCGAAACACGGCTCCGTACCAAGAAGCAAAAGTCAGGTGTTATCCACTATTAATGAACAAGTAATACCGTAAAAAAAGGTCAGCTTTATAGTCAAACAATATTTTCAAAACGCTGGAGCGTGCAACGGTTAGATGGTCGTGAGCTGAACATATACGACACGATATCAAAACCATAAATATAAAAAAGAGAGCAGCAGGAATGCAACAGTGGTCTGGACTCCGCACAGGATAATTTGCACACTAACATTCAAACTTAGCAGTCACTCATGCAGCGAGCATTATACCTTGGAACAGTTCCTCGTCAAGCAGCAACGTTGCAAAACCGACCGGACTTCTAATCGACCACGTGACCGAGTTCATGGCTAAAGGAAAAGAAAGCTATCTAGTCCCGCAATATCGCTTGAAATAAAGAAGAACTGCCAAACAAGGTGCAGCTACGATGCGTCAAACGAAAGAGAGGCACAGTTTTGCTGGACTATAATCGTGCATTGCGAAAAGTTGGAAAAATAACATCTCTGCGCTCCAAGCTGCTTTTCAAGACTTTCCACTTGAGCGGAGTTAATGAATGCGCGCGGCATTACCGGATAGCAGCGAGCATTTTTCGACTTACTGTGGGTCGAAAAGAGAAACATTTCCCCAAGATTTGTGACACGCATAAAGCAAATTACAGGTGGGAATAAATTTAATGCGTAGGTGGAGATTTCACAAAATATCTTAGCGGGATTTAAGGCGGCGGTAACGTAAAAAATGCAGTGTTGCCATAAATGCTGCCAAGACATAACCAACCACGGGTTCAGATGTCACACAGAAAAACTGTTTGGACAAACGTGTTCGTTTAGATCAGGGGTCTCCAACTTGATATTCTTCGAGGGCCAAATGAGGACTTATGAAGTAACCCGAGGGCCGCATTATGACGCTGACGAAACAATGGCGGTATCTGAACCTTATCTAGAAACAGTTTTTACATCTCATTTCCTGCGCAAGGTACTGTGAGTTATAAGAAAACCATTTCTAGCAGTCTCTACGTTCGTTTAAAAGGAAGTTGTTCACTCGCTGGCCGAGTACTTTTAAACATCGGTGAATAAGCTAAATAACTGAACTTTAAAAATTCCCGAAAAGCACCGCGTGACGCACAAAATGCACTCGCGGGCCAAATGCGGCCTGTGGGCCGCGTGTTTGAGACCCCTAGCTGGTTTAGATCTTTAGCCTAATTATTTATAATGTACAGGATACGACACAATCGGGGTTTAGTGTCAGTTACTGTAGCAGGATGCGCAAGTATTACTTTGCGAGCCAATGCTTAGTCTCGTTTGAAAGTTGACGCCGTACTTACTGGTCGAGGTCAGATAGAATTCAAGAACCAGAGCGGAGTTGTGGCCGAACATGGTCGCTGTGTCCTTGTCGCTGAACATGAACACGTGGTTCCAGTGCGGTTTCGTACCCCCGATACTGGGAGTGGTCAACTGCAAAAAGCGATTATACCCGTTGTTTTTATGAATGGAATTGCACGATCAAGGATAACCTGCTGTGTACAATTTTGGTTTAACGAATAACGGAAGTGTTGGACAGTCTAATGATAAGCATAAATGCCAAAGCAAATGCGTTAGAAGACATAGTCTTTAGCCTTTCTTTAATATTTCAATCTTATAAATAAATTTTTTCGATGCTATCAGTTTCCTCACCACAATGTATCTCGTTTATGACGCACATTAATCTCGTTTATGACGCAATTACGCACATTAACGCCATCCTTCTCTGCTATTGATCAGTTGCTAGTGACGTAAAGGCTAGTTCCATTTTCGCGTCATAGAACGCGACGCCGCTATAGGCCAGGCGCAATCGGTGACGAAATATTCTCTAATAAGCGCTAAATACCTCGTAGGCAACGTGCTCTGTTCCGAGTAAAATGAAGCATTCGCGTTGGTTTAGTGACAGCTTTAAGTTGTATTTATTAGCGTGGGGAACTACGTTGAAATTTAAACGAAACCGAGACTTGCAGAGCTTCAACAGCTGCATGTCTCATTTATCATCTGCCTGTCAAAGTCCTGGTGAGAAGAGCACGGCCGTGCGGAATATCAAACCTGGGGAAACCCCTGCTTGTGTTCTTTGATCACTTCAAACGATGAAGGGTTGGGAGAAGGGAAGGTGACGGTGGTCGTGGTAATGCCGGCTGAGTGAGGTCTTCGGGTCAGCATAGTTTCTCTGAAATTACGGAAAACAATGTGAGGAGATGCGAAAATGCGCTATTCAACAAAACGGAACATAAATTGACGATGGGTACAATGAAACATCACTAAAAAATCGCTGAGATTTACAAGATGGTCGATACGCGAAGCGAAATGTTTATGTTTGACTAAGTCCACCCTGAGGGTGCGTAAAAAATTTCGGCGTACCAATAAAAAAATCACAAACTTTTCAAATTTTAAAAACATTGTGATACACTTTCCTTGAAAAAAAAGGTGTTGTTGAAAACAGCATACAAAAAGCACTGTGACGTAATGCGCTACTGCTCCCAGTGATCGGAGAAAATTGTGTTTGTTGTCACAGAAAGTCATCTTCAAACAAGTCCATGACAGCAAACAAACTTTTGCCTGGCGGCAAGCTTCTGAGGAATCTGCCTGCTTTCTGCTTTCATTCTTCTGCGACGATTAAAACTTGCAAGCATATCTATTTTTCATAGTTATAGGTCACAAAGATGGCGGCAACTAAATCAGTCACAGTTTATTAATGGGGAAACTAGTTACGCGTTTTGCAACACGACAGGTCAAGCTATGCGTGGCGCAGACAAATAACAATCTACGAAGCACGTTTGAGCAGAAATACAGCAACGATTAATTTGAGGTATAACTGGAAACGGAAGTTCAGTTGCATCGAATGTTCTGAATGAACAATCACGGATGTGCGACCAAACGTGCCCCTAGCTGTTTATGACGCAATCAAAGACATTGTTACGTCACAGAGAAATCGGTAGTGGTGCTTCACAAAGCGAAAAAGATTCCAGCTATACCTCGCAATGTAGCTTTATGTCGCATATTGTCAAGCAACAAAAAACGGGCAACGCTTCAAACCATGCAATGAAAGCATGCGGCGTTTGAAACTGCAAAGCATTCGCTCACTTGTACTGCGTGTAATCCGGGACAATCCTGGCCACGGCGATCAGTGGTCCTTGCGAGTTTTTAATCTCGTACTCGAAGTCTCGCAGCGTGACCTCGAGGCCACAGAAACCAAATCCCTGTCAGAGCGACACGACAGACTGGAGTCAGTTGTCCACACAAATGACGGTATTTGAATAATCTTCAAACGCTTTATAAACCTTAGTCTCTATGGTGCCTCGACAATAGCGCACTTTGCGACCGATCTAACAAAATTTCCAAGTAAATCAGAAGGAAATCAAACCTGCTGTTTGTTTTATAAAATATATGCAACAAGCTAGTTGTATTTTTGTCGATGCACCCAAGCCATATTGCCTTGAATACCTTTTTCCGAAGGATATGAGGCGATGTTCTCATTCTTCCCTTTCTGGTGGTTTTACACGGATCTCAGCAGAACAGCGCAACATCTCCATATGCTTAAAATATTTTGCAGGTGCTTTTGGCACGCTACAGGCCGCTTTCAAGGTTCTCCCCCGCGGCTGACCCCTTGCATGTTGAACTTGCTCATGTGTTCTGCTGGTTTACAAACAAAACCACTTAAGAAATTGCGTTTGCCGGCCTTGACCAAGTTCGCTTGTCCCCGGCAGTTGATCCTTCCACCGTTGTAACACAACAAACGCACATTGGCCTGTGCAGCTGTCGCGTGTTGTTTTACGATGTAAAGCGTAGCGAAGTTGCTCGTGACCGGGATATGATGACGTTAGGGAATGCCGACTAGAGTGTGAAAAGGTCCTAATTAACTTTTGATTCCAACTATGGATGCGTGTGCGGCAAGGCATCTCGCTGAGATGATGACTGCCTTGAGAAATTCCAAAGCGAGTTCGCTCAAAGGTGAGGGTCGCTGAGTAGTTCAAACGTCAACAGACCTTCGCACCACCAGGTATTATTCGCCGCATCGCGCACGCACGGGCAAGTTAAAAAATCCCAAATTGTTAAAGCGCTTGCAGTCAAACATACTGTAGGAACAGGTAGAAACTTTGCACTGAGTCGTAGGAAACAACCGAATTCAGCAAAACAGCAGCGAAGTTCAGCAGGTAGATGTAAGAGATGTCCATTTGTATTTTCGAACAGTTTATTATTCAGAGAGCAGATCACCCGAAACAGATGCTGCAGCTTACCTATCGGCGAAGCACAAGCGACATACCTGCAGCCTGGGAAGATAGCTGAGTTTACGGACGATGGTCGCGTAGAGGCGTATGCCTGATGGAATGGACTTGGTTGGCTGCATGGAAAATGAAGATAAAAATTCAAATTTTTATCTTAGCGACGCGAATACATTAACGACGATAAAATTGTTGATATCAATCTACTGCAAGCAAACTGATCGCATTTCAAATTGGATTCAATAGCCACCTTTGTTTTCAGAAAGCATACGCACCGTGGGCTTTGCCTTAAAAAAACTTGGTTTTAGCACAAAATAACTACTATTCCGAACAATCCGATTGGGATCGCTTGATTTTTAGCCAATTGCTTCGCAAAATTGAAGATGTTCTTCAGCAGCACATAACAAAGACAGAATCGCAAAAAATACACAGAAACAAGTCAGCGACTGCAAATCGTAGAAACACTAGTACAGCGTTGACAAAATTGGCAAACGAACAATTAAGCACATCAGGAATCCATCTACGTTTCTGTTAGCAAATAAAATACCTGCACAAGTTCAAAGTGGTAGGGATGAAACGGTGTGAGCTTAGTGACTGGGATCTCGTATCTGACCAGCTTTTCCTTTGACACGCTGTCGGACACGGTGATGATCACTTCTTCATCAGCCACTCTCTCTTCAGGAATCTGGTGAAATATTTACGACGGTGATCGGTTTCTTGCTTCGTCGCAGCCATTTAAATATTAAAATAACTGCCACCTAACATGGCGCTATGTACGACTTCGATATTTCACAGAAGATTTTAACCATCCATACAACAAAATTTGAATGCATTTAGCAAGCGCTATGAAACAGCAGCGATTAGAAACGCAACAAACAGTAGCTTGTGAGACAACAATGAGCATACGTCCATGGTCATGATCTCCTCCCAGGTCGGCGAGTGGGTCGGTTGCAAGGTGGCATGTGTGGCACACTGGGCGGGGCGTCCCCCTCGATCGTCATAACGACTTTTCCTGATAATGCATGAAAAAGACATTGCTGGTCAGATTTGTTTAGAAAAGGGTGTAAAATGCAATTGTTGTTTCAAAAGCATGATCAGAAATGTAATTCATCAAATGGTGTGTGATCAGCAAGAAGCTTCAAAGTCAAGCACAAAGAGGCACTATGAACGATAAAAATGTTGTCTGCATCGATGGGGCAGAAATATGGCTTGAAACCAAACGGAGGTTTTTGTTGGCAGATAATAACCAATGGATCAAAAATACAGCAAAAGATTTCTTCACGTTAAAATCAAGGGAACTATAAACTTACTACGAGCTTTACGTCAAGCAGTTTGGAAACAATCAGTGCTTTGCGCAAACCGATTTTGACATGAACGAAATGCACCCAGACATAGAACTGTACACAAGGTATTACCAACAGGGCTGGGGACCGAAGAGGGAGCTAGAGTCGGATCCAAGGTGATTTTGGGTGATTGCAGTTGGAACCAAATCTAAAAACTTTTAAATGGAGCCTGAAATTTGGTATCAGATTACACAGCCCTAGTTTGTGGGGCAAGCGAGTTGTACAAATAATACTATGGTGTTCAGTTTTCAATGGACCAAATCATTTTGGAGCCAGAGCCGGAACCAACAACTTTTAGATGTTGGAGCCAGAGCTGGAGCCAAAAGCTTTAGATTCACAGAGCTGGGGCCAAGCCGGAGCCTGAAATTTGAGTTCTGGCTCCACAGCCCTGGTTACCAGCAAGAAACTCGAACACAACCGTAGCTGTGAGGATCGGACGTCATACTGTCACAAACCCATGCCACACGGACTGTGAGAGCTTCATCTGATTTTCTTCCTTAATCGTGGCTTACAGTTTTAAACACTTTGACCCTAAACACGGCCATAATATGCTTAATCCATTGCAAAGAAGTCCGAAAATGAGCACGATTTGGTCGCACTCTCCAGTTTCTCCCCAGTTAAAAACTGTTTTTGTTTTCGCTGAGACATTTCGGTCATTGAAATGTTTCCATAATTTTTCCCATAGTTGTATTGAAACTCGTCGTAACAATATGCGCTGCTCTATATTTTCAGACATTATGACCAAGTTGACTTAAGTTTTTTCGGTCATTTAAAAAAAAATTCGGTCAGTGACCGAAAAATGACTGAAAAAAACGGATTGAAAAACGTTTTTGTGTAAGACCAGAACTTAAAACAAACTTCAACACAAATAGACATGAGTAGAGGGGACAACAACATTGTACTTACAAGGTGGCGAAGGGGAGAGGGTCCGAACCGTCCGAGCGGGAGGGAAGACTTGTGGCTCCATGAATAATCAAGTAAATTTCCTCGTGTCCAGGCTTCGCCACATGCCGATTGCTTGAGCCTTTACTGCTGATTGGACGCGGACTGGTAACAGTGGGGGATTTTGCAAAAGGACTGGTCTTGCTAGCTGCTTTCCTCAGGGAGGTTGGTCTGAATTCTGCCTGAGGCTGGACGCCCGCAGGATTGTCCATTGTTTTCTTAAAAACAAGGCTCTATTTCAAGGGATAGTTTTTTTGCCAATTACAACAACCAGTCCGTGTAGTATGTAAGTTAAGACTGTAAAAGAAAACAAATAATGATTCGCAGTGCAAATGCAAATGGTGCAAATGATTCTCAGTTGCAGCTGTGAAATTACAAGACATCCAAATTACTGGACTTCGTTAGACGACCAAAGAACTCTGTACCAGGAGGGAAAACAGCGCGATTTCTGTGTTAATAAACCCAGACCGCGTTGACCGAGTCAAATCATCAAATTTACCTTCTGCAAACCAATCTGATACACAACTCTGACCATCATTTTCTCAAAAATGCATCATGCCTTTCACGTGCAATACGTCATGACCTATTCAGTAAAAAAGTCGAGGTACGCTGTGGTTTCGTCAAAACAGAAACGACAACAAGGGATTTTATCCGCAAGCCTACACCGTGTCACAGGCCTTGTGAAGTCATTTCTGCGCATGTGGCCGGTTGTAAATACCGTGTTGTTTTCATCCTATCGTCCACAAGGCAAGCCAAACAGTTGAACTGACATCCAATCATGTTTTGCGCGGAGAAATGTGTTTTAGAAAAGCAGCAGCAGTGAGGGATTAACTGTTATGCAGACCACGACCTTCACCAATACACGTTTGACGACCCTCGAAAGCGCTAGTTCACCCCGTTGGGAACTAAATAATAAATGCATTAAAAACCTTAATGCCAAGTGTATTGAATTGCATCAATAATTCTGCCGTTATCAATTATTTATATAAGTATGCACGCAATAGAAAAACATTCATTACTCTGATAAATGAGAATTTCAAATGCACCGCGGTTCACTATAGCACGAGCACAGAATACCAGCAGGAAAGGGCATTTGCGTTCAGTGTCAATATACCAACGAAGCACGCAAAGTTGGAGCTACTTCTAGCTGGTGTGAAGTGTTCAGATTGACGCCAGGAGTCGGTAAAATCAAAGCCAGCACATGCAACAGAGCGCGGTATATGGAAACAAGATACTTGCAGACACACCAAATACAGAAGTAATTTGTGAAAATGTCTCAGCAAAACGAAACAGTCGGAAATGGATCGGACCCCAGCTCAACGAGCACCAGCGCGGCTTCAAGTCGCTCGTCGTCGCGAACAAGCAGTTCTCAGAGTGCGGTAGGTAGCGATGCCTTGTTTACAAGCAATGAAAGTCGATTTAAGATTGAAAATAACAGCAGTCCGCGCAACGTGGAAAACTACACGACTAACTGTGCAGATCAAAGCTCTGCGCAGTGATTGTGTTTATGAGACGTCAGTTGCAAACAATGGTTAGTGTTTAACAGAAGCATCATTTAAAGGAAATCGCAATGAAATATACAAAGCTTGAAGGGGTTGTTCACGTTTACCTAAGACTAGACTTTTTACTTTTTCTGTTGAAAACGCTAAATGCGACACTTGGCTACGAATTGATTTCTGACATTACGCCACAGTTGAAAGTCGACGACAAGACGCTGGCAATCATTGAAGAAGTTGCGAATCAAGTCAAAGCTGAACTGATTGTCCACGCACAGGTTAGAACGATGTACAAATTAACTTCTGTTTGAAGTCTTCATTCAGCGTACAGTACGTAAAGGTCAGCGATGCATGTTCTGTAGCAGTCAATTCGCTTGGCTGGACACGACGTGGGCTCAGTTCCGTCAAGGCCTCTCTTTTCTAGGAGGCTTTGGTTCCGTGGCTCAAAGCTTTGCTACTATTTGCTCACTGGTTTTGCGCAGCGCCCGAGAAGAAGTCACAGCGGGAAACAGTTCAGGGACTTTATCAGTGATTCTTAACCTGGGGTAAATTTACCCCTGGGAATGAATTTCATCTTCTAAGGGGTTAAATTTAGTGAAGTATAAATTGCAGCCAATGTAAATTTTTTTAAACCATTCTAAACTTTAAGTTTGTATTTTCAATAAATGTATTTTCAATAAATGGACACCACTGAGTGTGTTGGGGGTAAATCTGGTAATCTCGTTTGATAAAAAGGTAAGACATGTTAAAAAGGTCAAGAACCACTACCCTAGGTGCAATCATACGCGCCGGCGGGGTCAAAAAGGCATTCGGATGTTTATTGAAAACAAACGGCGCCAAGTAACTTCACGTGTTGCAAAAGCTTAATTCCTGCCCGGCCTGTTTCACGAAGTGGGGAGTGAATTTACGTTCATGTTCCAAAAACCCGAAGCGCAACCCGGACTGACTGTCGTGGCGCGAACAAACATTTTCATGCGATTTTTCAATTAGTTACGATTATCAGGAATTATTTTTTGGCGTATTTCTGCATTTTGGAGTATTTCTACGTACAGGTTGTGACGATAAGGTCGGTAATAAATGAGCGCCTCCAATTCGGAAAAATTAACAGTCTAGTCTGTTCACCTGAGAGAATTCATTGATTTACATAAATTTAGAACATATATAAATTTTACAATTGCTTAATTCACATTAAACAACTTTGGCATAAATTGGCAATAAACCGTGAATAAGTAGATGATTCGAAGTTTGAGCGAAATCCTGCTTTAATGGAGAAACGAATGCTGCATAAAAAAAATTTTAAAACTGTGCACAAGTAATTTTAGAACATCTAACCACCATTTTCAACACCCAAAATCGCAATAATCGATTATTAGAACGACATTACGTAACAGGTTTTCGAAAACAACTGTTATCATCAAAATTGTCTTGCAGCCAGCAAGGATTAAATGCTGCTCGTGATGAAAACCATTCGCATATGTCCGAAGTCATCGGTACTTGCATTGCTGTTTGTAGTAAAGTCTATTCTGTTCTTTTTTAAACCCATTCTACAAAGCTATTATTTGGCAGAAAACGGAAAGAATAGCGATAATTCATACATGGAATTGAAACTATTTGCCGATCCTTGATGGAGCGTTATTTCTCTAGTAAAGAAACGAACCGCTTAGCGGTGAAAAGTGCAAACACTTATCTTAGTATGAAGAAAAGCACCTGTAAAGGACTGATTCTTTCCATCAATCGTTGTTGTTGTAATTTTTAGTGACTTTGTTTGAGCTGCTTTTGAGAAAAGTCAATTTTACTGGAAGTATAACAAGTCACCGATTGGACGGAATCAGTAGACAATGCCAGTTACACCTGCATTGTCCTGCATTATTCAATATTTATACACACTGATGACCAATTTTAGAAGATTCTTGCTAACGATAAACAAAAGTGTGATTAACATTTGCAATGCTGGTGCAAGTAAGGGTCAAAGGTCATGGCTAACAAACGTGTCCAGCTATCTGACACTGTCCTCAGATGAAAAGCTTCAGCAAAGCTTCAAAAAAATTGACAGCGTTTTTTAACTCTGCGTAATTTAACACGTTTTGTATTGTGAGATGCTGAGATGCTACCAGTACTCAGTGGTTTTGAACCTATGCTGATAAATTTACGTGGGTGTGTTTTGATTGGGCAGAAAGAAGTGGAAAGCGAAATGCAGCAGCTGCTGAAAGAGGTGCGACAACACTATGAGGATCGATTCAAGAAAAATCTGATAACGGCTTGCGCGAGCTCCTTGAGACAAGCAGAACTTCAACAACAAAAAAACAACGTTAACAACAAACGAAAAATTCGCGGTTTAAAGAATCAAGTTAAGCATGAAACAGAGGAAGAGGCGGTAAAAGTGAGCAAAACGTGAACAAGGAGACATTTTCATTTCTGTTAAAAATATTTAGGAGATTTTGAAGAAATAAAGGTGCTCGTAAAGTACAAAGCGAATTTCCGCTATTGCTTTTCAAAAACCTTCACATATACGCTTTGCTTCGATCACCAGCAGCACACGCCCTAGAAACGAGGCTAATAAATCATATGATCGCCGTCATTTCTCCAACAAACGCGACAGACCGCGTTTTCCTTTCTGCGCACAAACTCGATTGCTGTTACAGTTTAGTCGGAATCGACAAGCAAAGTCACATGGTCGCCCACAAACGTAAAAATAGTACCTGGCTGCCATGGTAAACGTGGCTTTCGCTGTCAAGCCAGAAGCGCAGTAAGTTTGAATGGTAGAAACTATCCCGATGCCTCTGAACAGGACCGTGCTCAGGTCACACTGCAGCAGCAGCATGCAGTAAACATTCAACGCTTCCTAACATAAAATAACCACGAAAAGCTTTGCAACAGAGGAATTCATTCCTGAATTTCTCAAACAATTGAACCTCTCGTGTAGGCACAGCAAGATCAGTTTTCGAGCGAATGGCAGGATGTCGCAAACGACTATACAGAACATATCACAGATGACCTTGAAACCGAACTGTGGGAAGAGATGACCTCCAACTTGCAAAACGTTTATCGATTTTACAGAAATACGGCGAACTCTCTGAAACTGGACAAACAAGTAAGATACGCAAAGTAGTAGTTTTTTCTGATTCCGGTTTAAATATGCTGATCGTGATGCGAGTGTTTTACCGCAAGGGAATTTTGTTAGCTATTTTCCACACATTCATCACCATAATTTCTTTAAATTGAGATTTTTGTGCTACGGTTTCAAAGTAAGTATACCGTCGTCTCCTGAAATCACCAGCGTCAGAAACACAATTCTAAACAATGGAACACCGAGCATAGTGGCAGTCGATCAAACAAACTAACGGAAGACGAAGTGTTTTCATATGACAGTTGTTTTGCGCGGGGAGTCGGTCACCGGAATACAAAGTTGTTAAAACGGTGAGGTTTGTCCACAGAAATCAACACGACTTGGACCAACTAACATCAGTAATCAATAAGACACGTCTTCTTTTTGCGCCCGGTATTCGTAGAAGCCCGGTCGCTGTCAATTTGCCGAACAATAAGCAACAGAAAACAATCAGAAGTTAACCTATTGCGCAGCACCTTGTTAAGAACATGATCTTGCTGGATTTCAGTCGCACATTTTCAACCAGTAAGCTGCATTTACGGTAGGAACCAGAAAACTTCAGCACTACCAATACTGCTGCGTGGTGAAAAGTACGTCCAAATAGTTTTTTTTATTCTAAATTGACCACCACAAAACTTGCTGACTTAATCCGATACCGCATCTCTTTTTTCCATTTTATTACAAACCAAATACTCCTGATATGGTTTTATTAAACCTGACACCACCAGGGCCTGTGCCTTGCTTCAGCTACATCACTTCTATTCATCGAGAGTTTATCTGACCAACAGCAGACTTCTAACTTTAGTACATTTATATTTCGTGACACAAATACATCCTTATTATCCTACTTGATACCACAGCACGAATATTTACTTTTGGGTTTTAGGTAATCAACGAAAGCCTCGCACTAACACGCCCGATGTCTATGATATGAAAACGGTCATTCAAAAACACTAAACTCTCTCGCGATGGCAAAGTGACTTAGATCTGATTGTCAGCAATTTGAATGTTTTTTTTCATGCTTTGCGCATTAATTAATCCATACGTGAAAGGCAAGCACTCAGACAATAACTACCTCGCCACTGTTTTAACAAAAAATACTGAACAAAACCAACTACAAGAATACCGTCCTTGCAATGCGAATATCATAATATAATTAGGGAAGTTGAAAACACACTTTTGATTGATATTCAATTCATCACGTATGGAGGTAGTGTGACCACAAAACTTAGTTTCATTTCTGCACAACCAGATAATCACTTTTTGCGCTAGTTCTAGCGACTCTAACTGTTCAATGAATTGTAGTATGAAGCTTGCTTCTGCCGTCGTCACGTTTAGAAGATGGAAGTGGGATTGCACCAACTTCAGAACGTTGCAAACCCCAGTCGCAAGAACAACGCTTGTCAGAAAACACCAAAATCGCTAAAAGTTTTATATGTAAAAATACGAGAGTATAAACTGCTCCTTACCTTCAAGAAGTATAGATCTCACGTTACATAACTGCAAGAACTACAGCAAGGCAACAGTAAAAGAGCGCCCGCCAATCAACCACAGCAGGAGAGTACTTCAACTATAACACCACAACCAGATAGTAGATAAATGGCTTTATGATGTCATAAACAAAATAATAGCACACCTGAATGCAATGTTTGTGAGATAAACCAACTGTCTTAAAATTACAAGACATCAACGCCTTGCAAAATATAAACAAACCACACAAAATTATGGAATATATCCGAAATCAAGAGGCAAAATGTCTCACGTGGAACACAGGATTGGCAAACGAAAGGCCACCCTAAGGCCCTGATGCAGTGGCTCCATGAATTTGGGGTCCCGAGGCCAAATTTTTGAGGGAGTTGAGCCATTTAACAGAAGTAGGCACTTAACAAATCACAGCAAATGTTAAATTTATATACATCGCATATTGCATACCCTACTACTGCTCGCGCGTTAGGTGACAATAACCTACATAGCATTTGGAAGTGCTGCTTGTCACAGAATACTACATCAAAGCACGGTAGATTAACGCACAATTTTAACGCACAGATTAACGCAAATAACTCACATCTGCATTGTTACTTGCAAATCCATTGTAGAGTTGTACTTAAAAAAAACTGATACATTGGGTGAATGATATGCTCAAGCATGAGTGGATTTGAAAAAGCGTTGCTATGAAGCAGAATTGGCAGAAAAACCTACATGCATTAATCATCAACAACTATATCGACATTTCATGAAAGAGGGACCCAAGACAAATGCCTCATCCTAAATCCAAACCGATAAATTTCACATGTGGAGAAAACTATATTGGAACTAAATTAAATATTTTTCGTATTGTACTAAATTCTAAAAAATGCTACCTTGACTGTTTGTAATGAAGCTTGTTTTCAATTTTTATGCCAATCTAATGCGTAGACGAGGGCACTCTTTTGGGTAGTTTTTTCAACTAAAGTGAGCCTTAAACTAGTAACACTTAAAAAAACAATTTCCGATTTTTGAAACCTTTTTAATCTGTCCGATTGCTGAATCAACAGGCTAGCGTCGATTTGACCTACAACCGCCTAGAATCCTTGCTGACCAAATTCCGAGCTAATAACAACGAGGGAGTCCGCTGTCTTACCACAACAACAGAGCACTACCTCCGTGACGAAATCAAGCGAAGAGAGCTGGATTTTCAAACGAAGTTGGAATTAGAAGCTAGGACACTACGTCGGGAACTAGCACAGATTAGCCAAGACGCTGCAAGACGAAAAGTATCACAGTCAACAACTTGCTTACTGCTCTAGACGCTGGACAGCATTTCGAAGGTTTTGCACAGAAACACCTGCTTCTAATTGTTTCATTTTTAGGCGCTACACAATCAAGCACATCTCGATACAACCAAACAAACATGCAGTAGCAAGTCAAGTGGTTCAAAACACGACGTTAAATTCAGTGCTTGTGATAAATTTTTGAAAACTGCTGCGAAGTGCGAACTCTCGCGTAGCTGAGACTCTCCCAATCGCACTGCGTTTCGCAACGCGGACAAAACCAACAGAGATTTTATCAGGCGTGACAGGCCAGAGCCCTTAGCGCTGAAAGAGAATAAACAGATACAACAAGGTCTGTTGTGTTGCTAGTCAAACGCAGAAAGTGTGTCGTATCGCATTACGACTTGTTCCGTTTTGAAACAAATCTTCCCGGGAGGCGGCGAACCAACAAAGCGGCCTTCCAAGACGTGGTCGTAAAATCTGACACGCGCACGAGTCACGTGACCACTAGAGATTCCATTTACATTCTTGCAGCTGTCGCTTTTCAAAAACGTTTGCCCGAACCAAAAATCAATATTTCGCACGTGACACATATATACTCAGCTTAGCAAAACCGCCATGATCTTCACTGCGACCTTGGTTGCGTTTTCAGCAGAGCCACTTGCTTGAGTTTGAGGCCATACATGACCTTCATAAGCGCAGATTACGCTTCCCTGTAAGCTCACCCGAACGGACCGACATCTGCGCAGCACCGAAAAGCTCTCTTTTTATTACGCTGGAGCAACTACATGTCAAGGCAAGATACGCATCAGTGACCAGGATTGTTACCATGGGGCGCACGTCAGCGCCGCGAAAGTTCGTTCATCCGTATGCAGTGCTCTCCGTTTTAGGGATTTTGTCCCGAGTTTGGAACTTTTAACCCTTTTCAGGGATTTTCGGCAAAGTTTCAAATTGTGTAAAACGAACCATTTGAGTTTATTTTGCAAACCACGGTTGCCCCTATTTTCAACGCTTATCGTGGCGCTCCGATTTTATGCTGCGCCACCACCGTCTGTAACCCAGTGTTTCTCAACCGGGGGGCCGCGTCACCCCAGGGGCCATTTATAATACTCAGTAGTGTTGAACATGATCCGGTTCCGGATCGTGATCCAACCGGATTCTGCAATTCAGAACCGGATCCGGATCGGACTGGATTTCGAAAAACCTCTACCGGATCAGATATGGATATCCAAACCGCGTTGATTACTGCAGTCAAATGTTTAATCAGAGGTTTATCTTGGTTATCAACCGTATTGAATCAAATATTTGGACTGTACTACCGGATTAGGATCGGACTGGACTACACAATGAAAAGATTGGACTGGATTAGGATTGCAAAATCTCCGATCCGTTCAACACTGACACTCAGGTGAGCCGCGAGCCAATACGTCTTTTGATGTATCATTAAAAAATGCATTTTCCAAATGTCTTCAAACCTAAAAGCAAATTGCTATGAGCTCGCCATTGGGTGCCGCAAATTATATTTCCCTTCTGCAGGGTATTGCATGCCAAAAAAGGTTGGGAAACACTGCTGCAACCTTTCCATTCCATGTGTTGTATTTCCAGCTTTGATTAATAAAATTAACTTCATACTGCATGTGCTTTAATGAAGATCAAAGTGTTGTTGATGATTTGTGTTTCTTACAGAGTTAGGGATTTTTTATGTAAAATAGGGACTTTTTGATACTGTTCTTGGAACGTTTGGAGTTGCATTTGTGAAGGCCTTGTTCGTATAATAACAATTATAATCACACGGCATTGGAGCAGTAGCAGCACGGCAACACCGGCAGGATTGGAGTATCGTAGCAGAGTATGCGGGGTGCTGAGATGTTTTTTTAAAGTCAGCCGTTCTTAAATCAGCAAAGTTCCAGTACCACGCGAATATGCAAGCATCTGTTGTTGATTGAAGAAACACGTTTCAAAGGGTTAATATAAACAACAACAAAATCGGAAGCCAATTTTGTCGCAAACGGTTCACTTCAAGCGGCGAATGCGTTGAATGTGAAGCCAGAAGGACCATCGGAATAAAAACCGCAACAACTTTCGCTAGTAAGCGCATGGCGTAGCATTGCACAATAGTGAAGGGCATCGTTCGCGAGCCCTAAGTCAACACATACACACATGCCCGCGTACATAGCGCTGGAGTTCTTAACCCATTGACTCATTGTCGCCGACACACTTAAGTACACAGTTTAGTGCTTTGTCACGTTTTCTCTAATGAAAAAGCTACAAAAGAACCCAAGCTCTGATGTTTTCTTGAATTCCACAGCAACCAACGACGCCGGCAGCCCGTTACTACAGCCGCCCAACACGCCGTAGAGTAAAAGTCACGGTCTTTTAAACCGAAGCCAAAGCCTCAGCAGATAGTAAAAACGCGACGTGCCAAACATGCCAACAAGCATCGCTCGCTGCTGATTAGCATCTACGTGTTGGTAGTTACATAGCTTGTTAAATCTATCACCAGGGACAAAGTGTTGATTGTGAATTGTTGGAGTGTTATGAGTTGAGGGGACAACGCAACTTTTTTTTCTCCATTATCTACGTACTTGCATGTTCGACGGCGAGTTCAAATCATCTGGAGGAGGAGTGGACGATACGCTGATGTAAAACGATTCTTCAGAGGCAAACAGCTCAGGGCTCATCAACACCGCATCGGGCTGGGCCTGCGTGTCTAAAGCAAAACAAAAACTTTTTTAGTTAACCACACATTAGTGCTGGATAAATTGCAAAGAAACAAACGTAACATGTATAGTGACAAACGTAAAATGTAAAGTAACAAACGCCAAATGTAAGAAACTCCTCTAAAGAAACCAACAGTTACTGAACGTTTCCAAGACAACGCAAATAAACCTTGTTCAGCGGGGCTGCGTAAGCTTGTCCTTTTTGAACGATTTGTCTTCTCCGTTTTGTCGCTCATGTTGGAAGGTGGCGCAGGCGACACATATGCATTGTCAGAAATAGGTGACGTCACTTCCTTCAGTGGAGGGCTGCCTGGATATAAACAAGTTAGTCAGGGTCTAACTGAACTAACGCTGCAGCAAAACGAATAGTAGTTTTTTTTACCTGAACTGTAGCGTCCTGAACTGATCATACTCTTCCGCGACTGCTGCTTTCTGGAAACAGGCTTCAGGTTGCTTCGAGGTGTCTATATACCAGCAGGATTGACCAATGAATCACTCGAAATCCAATAACGAGCACCATCCATCTTATCAACACTTACCGTAATCAAGGTTTCTTCGTCCTCGTTGCCACTTGATGCTTGCTCGGCCGAATCTAAAAACTCTCGAAAACCAACTGAGTAGGTAAGTCTGCCGCAGTGCATTGAAGTTGAGGCTCTCGAAAGTGGTCGAAGTAACGTAATTATACCAGAGTACTTGTAGTAATCACGACCTTTCCTGAAAAAAATTAGTGATATTGAAGAACGATCTGAATTAGATTTTTATTCAAAAACTGCGATTTTAGAACTACTCATCACCACACATCATCAGTTGGCACCGTTGCACTATACTCAAATAAGCTGAATGTTGATATTTCGTTGTATGCCTTTGCCAAAGTTCCTCCAACATATGCAAGTAGGCTTCTTCACTTCAATATTTTAACCACAGGCAAATGCAAGGTACGATAACAACAAACAATGGGTAATTATGACGTACTTCGACAATAAAATCAAGCGGTACAACACCTACACGTGATAGATTCTATTTGAATAAGAGCTGATGATGCCTACATCGTAAAGGCGAAATAAATACTCTGTAAGATCTTAGTGTCTGATTCTTTGCTGAGAACGGATTTCTTTCCATATACATTAGGTTGCCAGACGTCCTTGAGCGCCAAGAATTGTCCTTGAATTTGCTATCAAAACGCGTTATGTCCTTGATTCTTGAAAAACATCATGTTGTCCTTGAATATTTTCCGGCGTCTGTGAAAATTCTTGAATAGTTTTTAAATTGTTCATTTTTGAACTATTGATTACATTGAACATTCAAGAATAAACTATGTAAATGAACAGAACAATGTGAATATATGTTTCATCTTCAGTCCTGCAGTAAAGCTTGTTGAAAGGGTGAATGTAGCCATGGGCGTCCGCATACATTTTTCCACGGGGGGTGCAGCGTCGACATTTTGTTTATCTTTTTCAGGTTACTGACGTTACAGTGCAAACGGATGTTCACAAAACGCTTTACTGTTTCTACGCCACAAAGAAAATGCCCCATGAAAGCATGCACTCTATTCGCATCTATTTTGAAATCTTTTCCAAATGGATCTGTATGGGCCGACGAATTTGCCACAAAGAAATACTTTTCTGTTGTCCTTTACAGATTTTGCTGAATTGGCGCATATTCATACAACTGAGTCTCAAATCGACTTCTATCAATAAATACGTTTGCGGTTCTCTCATTAGTCTTTACTGGTTGAACAGAACTCACTTCTGAAATATTTTGTCCGAATTGTTTTCTACACTTCGCCTATCAGAAATGCTTTTTCTTTTCATAAACTTCCTAATATCCATTCTTGAGAGCACTTTCTACAGATAAGTCATAATCAACGACGAGATCAATAATAGCGGTGAAAAACCAAGAAAGTTAAACACTCTCGCAAAATTTTCAAAATTGAGAAGTGGATCTGTATCTTGACACGTCTACCGGACAACTTACTAAAATTAAAACACCACGCAGGCGTAAAAACTGAGTAGATGAATCATGAAAACTCGCCACAGCCTATATAGCTTTGCAGGTAATACTCGCTCAGAAGTCAGAACTAAGCCTTAACGATTAAGACTTATTCCCACAAGCCTTTCATAGAGATATATCTAACAAGCCACGTAGTTTTATACTGTGTGAAAAGAAGCCTGCATTAGCGTAGTTTGATTAAGCTATTCATTCAGGCACATTGGTCGCACTCAAAGCTAATCTCACACTATAATGGATTTTTCAAACATATGGAAGCACTGCTACAGATTCACTCATGCTTCTTTTCACACAGTATGAAACAACGTCTCTTAGACGGCCATGCCCCCCAAAATGTTTAGAATAAGTGGTCATTTTTCGCTTTGAGAGGCGGTATCCCCCAAAAACACTGTTGCTCGCCTAAAATAAAACATTTTAGCCCCTCCAAATTGTTTGGTCACCCCAAAAAAATTGGGCTGGCTACGCCACTGACTCACTGTATCGCTGCATCACCTGTCAAAGATGTCTGACGTCAACAGTCACATGCGGAAAAGGGCATTAACTATCGCAAATCGTAACTTAAAGTGAACCTTTGAAGATTCCTTGCCATGTTATTGTTACGCAAAAAAGAGCAACAGCAGAACAATGCGCTCGCAAGTTTCGTAACGTTTTGAGTATGCAGACGAAGGAGCGGATATGAGTGAACTGCAAGCTCATCACTGCATCACACTAGAACAGTGAAGCTGGGGAGCTTTGGCTTTGCAGCAAGCTTTTTGAGGAATATCTCCTGCTTGGAATTGCTTTCATCTTTTTGTGATGATTCGAGCTTGACTTATCATTCAGCAGTAATGGCCACAGCAGTGACGCACACAAGCGAATCATGCCGCAATTTATTTGCACATGAAAACTAGTTTCGTGTATTAACACATCTTCAGTTCTGGCTCTTGTGCAGTGTGAGTGCCATGCCGGTAAATAAAATCTTATTGCAAGAATTAAATCAATTTAATCGGAATCGAGATGCCGACTTCAGATTTTCTAGAAATTAGTAGCCCACCGTATCTCTTTGAAAAAGAAAATGTCCTTGAAAAAATTTTAATCGATCTGGCAACCCTACATAGACAGTACACGTGAAAGTTGTAGGACAACAAACAAGTCAGTGGTGAACGTTCCGTAAGTGCAGCTGAAATATCTCCAGCAAGAAATCAAATTAAACAAACACGCAAAAGGAAATTACAGTAGCATGCCATTAAAAATAATGCCGAGTGCAGTGCGTCGATAGAAAAGGGATGAAAATCGAGCAAGTCATTAATGTGGAATTATCCTAACCCAGTGGTTCTCAAATGGAGTACGCGTACCCCTTGGAGTACGTGAATGTGCTCCATCGGGCACACGAATTTTTTTAAGTGTCTTCATATTGAAATTTTAACATAACAGTGCTATAATTATAGGTACTTTTCTAATTATTGTGCTCGTGATTACAGTCGAGGGGGACTTGACGGACAAAATATTGCCCATAGGGTACATCTCCAAATAGGTTGAGAACCACTGGACTAACCTATATTGATTTGTAGAAAAGCGTTCTTCGGTGGAGCTGTACGAGCGTAAATTAAATATGTTGTCAGTTTGCACTGCATGTTTGTCGATGCTCGTTTTAATTTGGATTTTGAAATAAATTAAACAAACACTGTTCTCTTTTTCAAATATTTACTCCGTAATACTTTTGAACTATGGCTACTACGCAGATGAAGAAACAGATCACTGGGGATGATCAGGTTTATGTAGCAAAATTTCGAAAAATCCATTAAATAACATCAATGCGTGCTGATTTTTGTTACTTGTGCACAGGCAGTACTTGAATTGAAGGTTTATGTAGCAGTGACACTTGAAAACGGTAAATGGGAAAAGCGAGATAGGAAAACAGCCAGGGGGCATCCAGGGGATCGGATTAGCAGTCATGACAGGTCCCTTGTGCCATAGTAGATACTCAGCATTTGACGCCAATGAAATGTCGAACACTGGCAGTGCAAGACTCAAATCCAGTGGTTCCCAAACTGTGGTACGTGTACCACTAATGGTACGCGAACGCCTTCAAGGTGGTACGTGAAGGCCTACTTTCTGTTTTTCTTCACCAAAAATACAACCACATCTGTAGTTTTTACTTATCGGGTTCTGTTAATAACCTCCTTAACTTTTGTGCAATTCCCTTGTTGGTTTTTAAAAATGGCCATTACAATTTCTCATTCATTTTGTTCATGCCGTATTTGTGTCAAATCTGGTTTGCTAAACATGTGATCGAATGATACTTGGAAGATTGCGTTTTCCTGGAACAAGGTGGTAAAAGTGGTGATAGTACGGGACCCACAGATGGTACGCGATCAGAAAAAGGTTAGGAACCACTGCTCTAATCATTCGATTGGGCAATCCGGTAGTTCAGAACGGGCGACTGCATTTCTCACTTTCCATAGCATTATTACGGAACAATCCAATCGCTGCGTGATCGAAATCGCGTCGACGCAATAACGCGAAGTAATTAATCGATGTTTAATCCTTACATTGGCAAGACCAGGGTTTTTTTAAGGCATTTTAGGGACCCAATTCGGGTCCCTAGAATTGAAAATCGGGTCCCTAGAATCAGAGAAATTGGGTCCCTACTGGGTATCCAACATTTTCTTAAAAAAAAACCTGGGCAAGATCTTTCCGAATCTCTTACTCTGAAAGTGTCAATCCTAAGCAAAGCTGTCAGAAGCTCCTGCACTGCCAGTCACACGCAGAGCTGTTTTGTTTATATCAAGCTTCATGGTATGAGTGCCTACATTCAAATCGCTATTGTTGTTTCACAGTAAGCCCATGTCTTGTCTGCTGTTTACCGTTGCTAGGATAGGCTCGGATTAGAAAAAGGAAAATATTTTTGGGTCAATAGCGATATTTTTCATTTTCATTGCCGATATTTTTACATTACTCAAACCACAGTTAAAAGACATTATAATGCACATTAAACCATTGCACAAGAAAATATGAATAGCTCACACCTGAAGAAATACAAATAAATATTTGCATTTTTCCAAAAAAAGATTTCATAATAAAAAATGTAAAGCGTTTAGGTAATAGTTCAGAAAGCACAGTTTTTATGCATTATCTCCTTGCAGTGAACATCTTCTGGCTATCATGGACAAACTCAGCAATGCTGAAAACTTTTTCACCGGGTATTGAAGTTGGAGGGACTCCAACTGCCTGGCACTGCTATATATTGCCGATATATGTTAGCCAAATATTGCCGGTACGATAAATCAGCATCACCGTCATATCGGCCGGTGTATATCGACATGACAATATGTCGGTCGAGCTCCAGGCTGCACCAAAGCCATACCGAGTCACACGCATTTGAACCTAGATTAGGTCAGCATTAGACACGATTTAGGCCTAATTTAGTACCGGTATTTCAGTGTTACGCTGGTTAACGCACGTTCGTTTCCATTAAAGTTTTCACATAGGGTATATTTTTGACGAACTTCTCATATTAAAAGTTGCGACTGCTTGCCACAGGAATTGTCATCGCATTTTCTGAACAAAACACTACTCAAGCGTTGCATTTCCAAAAATAGCTTTATCGGTATGAACAGTTCACGACATTGTTAGCTGCGTAAGAAATCAGCCACTACTACCTCGCAGTTCACTTTTACATCACGATGCAAAAAGATCAGAGCGATTGCATTCAAGCGCTTTGTTTCGAAGTGATTTAACAAGTATGTTTACAGCAGTGTTAACCCGATAGGGAGCGCTCCATAGACAGGGGATTGTCAACATCAATCGTATTAGAATGTTTGGAATAAATGTGGTTCTGGTTTCTCGTTGTTGTGTGCTTGACATTTGCTGACTATTCGGCAAGCTACATGGTTTTATATCACCACGTTCGCATGAGCAAAAGCGACTGTCACGAAATCAAAACGCTTGTAACCAACAAAGAGTGCAAAATGAAAGCTGTCACACCCGAAATAACCTTGTCATCCTTCCTCGTGAGTTTATAGTTTTAGACGATGCCACCGGTACCACTGTCCAAAATCAGCTAGTTTGTGCCAGGCTACTAGCTAAATGTGATTGGATCTTACGACAACAACCTAGTTTTATCGATATCAAAGGCTGCACTTCAGTGACAGACCCCGTTTACCAGGCTAGATGCGCCACTGAAGACGCTAGTAAGTTAGCACATTTCAAAAAAACTTACGCTACATGCAAATTGGCTTTGGGAAGTTCAGTGCGGGGATATATTGCAAACACAGCTTCGCCAGAACGATGATGAGCTTTTCCAGATTGAATGTAAGCTTCAATCACGAGATGAACGTCGTAGTTTTTGTCATTTTTGCAAAATCCTTCATGCAAAACAATATGACACTAGTAGACAACAACACAATCGCACAATCAAAAAAACGCGCAGTGCAGACCAACGTTCCCCGAGATTTCTCCGAACAGGACCACCCTTGTTGTCACACCAACAGCTTGTCACACCTTTCTTAAGTAAAGCTGGATGAGGGCAGCAAACCCATCGGACCATTTTTAAGGTTTCTCGGAGTGTATTTCCTTTTTTGCAAGGATTTCACCGAACAAGCTGAATGAACTCAGCTGCTTTCTGAGCAGTTGGTGCGGATCATCACGTGGCAATTCTTACAAAACGTCACCACAAATCCCGCGGGCAGCAAGCATGTACTATTAAAATATTCACCAGCAAAACACCATCTGCACACTTTACACAGCAGATTAAAACGCTTTCAGCGTGTGATATTTAACCGCAGCAATCGTAAAAGAAACGTCTCTAAACTTCACGTACGGTATTCTCCTGCCACAACCCCGATATCTCTTGTAATATAACACGATCAAAAACCCTAACATCATGCAGACTTTCAGCTCAATGCGTTTTTATGTCATCAATGCATTAAAACTGTTATAACGTAAACACAACGTTTTATGGCACCGACGAAGCGGAATCTTACCCATTTGCTTGGAACGATTTAATCTTTATTTCTTTCATACCGCTTTTTCGCGCTTCGCTTTTTTGCGTAAGATTTGGACAAAATCCAAACAACTGCAATTTTTTTCAAAATGAAAACGTGTAGTTGCTATGAACAGCAACATCTTTTGCCCGTATCGATAATAACTTTAATGTTTGAAGTAACTGTTTTAAGTGACCTTTATCACATGAAACACTTAAAAATGGGTCAAGCAGTGACTTTTAAACGAAAACAACGGTTCGCGCTTGTTTTTAGAAACATTCACTGAACAACGTTTCCCAGTACCAACCTTTGGGAAGAGCAAATTTGAAATGCCTCTTATTGAACTTGACAGAATTTTCGGTTCCATCCCATCTGACCGAATCTGTGCTAAACTGATAGGCCCGGCCAGGTGTTCCAGTGCTGTTAACATCCAGCATAACCTGTTCGAACCGAAATTACTCCAATATACAAAATTCAAAAGATACATTCACCTGTTAACCAAGAACAAGTGCTTAAAACTAGGATTTTCGTCAAAAGTCAAAATAACTGTTATATGACACTACGCCCGGGATTGATACTCATACCTAAAGGTAATAAACATCACGTTTGCAACAAAAATTACAGTTTTTTTCCGAGGTGTTACCCACATTACTTTTGATGCCATGGCCCCAGTTAATAACCAGAGGCAAACATTGTGAATACAGAACTTACCAGCAATTTTGGTACCATAGATTTTTGACTCAGCACTTGAGCCAAAGCTGTTTTGTTTCGGTCATTTTTTTGGTCACAGACCAAAATGTTTTTGAAATGACAGAAAAAAGTTAATTCATTTCTGTCAGAATGTCTGAAAATACAGGCTTATGAACACTGTTACGGCGAGTATTAATACAACTGTGAGACAAATGACCGAAATGTCTCAGACACCAAAATGCCTCAGCAGAAATTGACTGAAATGTTTCAGCCAAAAAAAACAGAGTCAAAGTACCTAGGCTTATATAAATCTGGCACATGTTCTCTCAGTTTTTGCAAGATTGCTGTTTCTATGCATCTTTACATTCTAAATAAAGGATTTGCTTATGCAAACGTGTTGGCAGACAGTATGTGTGGATGATAGTTTAGAACTGTTATTGACAGTGAGAGCAATAATAACACACCATGGAAGAAATCTCGAATTCATCATAATACCAGTAGTTACAGCATTGCAAATCACTATTAAAACAAACATCATCTTAAAAATGTCACTGCATGTAGTCTTAGCCCTTTAACACAACTTAAAATACAATAACAAGAACCATGTTTTTCAAACAGCATTATGACCAAAACAACCAGACTTTTTGAGCAGTTTTGAAACGCATACTTTATCTCCTTTACTAATATCTGGCAACCAAGCAAAGTTTTATGCACTTATGCTCAAGTATACAAGATGTGCATTAAAACACTCACGGTCAGTTCTTGATAAATAAGTGTTTCTCAAGTGTCTTAACATCAGCATTTTCTGTTAAACCTGGGGTGCAAAATTTTCTGTGAATGTTAGTAGTGCGCAGAAATTTTTAGTAACGCACACATATAAGCTTTGCCATACAGCATTGATATGTATTATGCATAAAAGATAAAAAAAGTTCACGCACTCTAAGTTTTGGTCACGCGGTACAAGTGCGTGACCGCATTTTTGCATCCCTGTGTTGAACTTTTTATATCAAATTGCAATCTATTATGTGAAACAGTCTTATCAATTTGCTAGACCCTGAAAATTGAAAGTTGGATAAGTTTTTAGTAACACCTTCATTTAATATTACCTGAGGTAGAAGATCTTGACGATGCAAATTTTGAATAAAAATCTTCAAAAAGTAGTTGCCATTTTTATTAAATTGAGCTTGAAGTATTTCAAACTCAAATTCTAAAACCTTGTCTTCCAGACGAACAACTTTAGATTTTTGTGTCATATTCAGAACATCATCTCTTCACCTGCAAAAAATATGTAGCAAAACAAAGTTTAAGAAACACAACATATATCAAGGACCACATGATACTCCGATTTATTTGAAAATTGAGGTAAAGGTTGCTTTGCTGAACAAGGTCATATATCACTAAGATTTAAGCTCAAATAACATAAGCATCATTTTCAAAAATCCAATTTAAACGCTCTGCTTTTGGCAACTTGCAAGTTCAGTTCTTCTTTTGCTATGGACTCTTTCCAGCATTTCAGTCACAAAATTGTTAACATAGTTGACAGCAAATGGGTACTTATGCATGATATATGTCTTGCTTCCAAAATGTTTGATCTCAATATTGATATCACTTGTGTAAATTTCAAAATACCTGAGAAGTTGTAAAAAAATAGGGAACACTTATGAAGTTACAGTGATACTTTAATAGTGAGTAGGCCCACAGCTGATTTCTATGTCCAACAAATTAACACAAACTTTGCAAGTTACATGGACTAATGAGCATGCATGAACTTTTCAATCATATAAATGTCTATTTAAGTTAATGTACATAGAATACAGTTTTTATTGATGCACTTCACAACTCTTTTCTTATTAATTCATTTGACCAGGATCTATCAAACTCTATTACAATAATTACATACCAGTCATAACGCATGCAACTTTCTCAAAAACTTAGTTTTAAATATTAGCAACTGCTGAAAAAAACAAAAACTGTTCTGTTGTGGCTAAAATTAAAACACTGTGAAAAGAGTTACCAGAGATTAAACAATTTAAATAAATTACTAAAACAGGATGTCAAATTAGCGTAGCTATAATAAGCTAGTAGTAACATAACTAAATGATGTAAAATAATGACAGCATAACTACTACCTGTGCTAGATAACTAAGCATGCATGTTCAACAAAATCTTATATTGCAAAAAATGTTTCAAAATGACCAAAAGCTCCAAACCAGAGCCTTGAATATTTTTTTACTCTGACCTACTCTTGTTTCTGGTAAGTTGTTTTGATTTACGTACTAGGATAACAAAATGCTATATGGGTAACATGAAAAAAACTATGATTTGAATAAAAATATTGATATGTGCTTTAGTTATTTTCTATCTTTTTTTACCTGGTTTGTTTTAATATTCATTAATATTTCTTATGTATTTGCTGTTGCAACTGCTTAATTTAAATTAATTGTTTTGGGATTGTTGTTTCTAATTCTCACACTCCTTATGACATGACTTCAAAAACATAGTTAAACCCTTGTTTAGTCTTTAAAAAACCTAGTTAGTTCTAACAGATGAATCGAAAATTTTCATTGCAATTCGTGAACAGTAAACTATATCACATAGAGAAAATAATCTTCTGAACTAAAATATTGTGCTTTGTTATTGAATCTAGCATTTCCATTGCATAAGTCCGGTCTGCATCTATACCACAACACAAGATATTTTTTAATGTTAAAGTGTCACACCCTAGCAAAGTGTTTTAAGAAATTTATTATAGTTGACAAAAAAACACTACAGATATAGTCCAAATGACATACTCTGATAGGAAAGGTCTTTATTAAGATACCAGTATTTTAATTTTACACTTAAGAAAGTTTCCACAAACCTGGGAATGATTGACAAAAATAAAATTTTTACTTTTCCAAAACACTAGTTGACTGTGTACTCAACCTGTGCAGTATTACCTATGACCGTGTTCAGTGATTTGTTGAAATAGTATCATGATTCTAAAATCCTTATTATAACTATTAATTAAGCCTTTTGAACATGACACACCATTGGTTGAACAAGATTAGGGATGAAGATGCCAAAAGGCAGCTTTTTTCTAGTGGAAAGCAATTATATGTGGGGATTCTTGCATCTGATGATGCTGTTGCACATGTCACCATGTCACTCCAAAATATGCTTTTTTGTCAAGTACCATATCTTGTTGACATCTCCCATTCCATATTAGAGCATTTGTTATCAATCAGTTAATGAATTTGATGCTGCAAATTAACAATTAAAAAAACAAACCACTTTTCTAGGGCAGGCTCTAAGTCAACAGTCCCACTGGGCTAATGTTCAACTGAGATGCTGCAGCATAGTTAGGAAAGAAAACTGGCATCAAATTGAATAGCAATACCTCAATACGCTGTGGCCAATTAGAATTTTCATTTCATATAGGGTGTTTTCTAACTGCTACACAAGGATCGTAAATTCATTCCACATAATTCGGATGATTTTTGAGAGCGCTAACACTTGCAGTCTAATGCAATATTGAAGTACACTAAGTCATGGCCTAGGCCACTATGACTTTGAAAAAAAACATCAACACTAATACTTAGGCCTAGTGTAGTAGTAGTACTAGAGGTCAACATTATCTAGACTAGAGTTAGAGTAGCTGAAACTGGCACTCACACTGCATATTTACGTATCAATTCAAAATTGCAGTCGAAACCGCAACGCACTAATCCGAACAAACGAAACCATTTCCGCTACCTTCTATTCCTTTTCAATTTCAGTATGTGTTGTAGTGCCAACCGGCGGTCAGAACTGATCCTATCTGGCCGAGCAAGAAAGAACGGACAAACACGAACTTTTCCCGGGAAAAACAAACACAGTTTACTATGACACGCTCCAATACTCACGATGTGGTTCAGCGCGTCCGTAAAGCAAAATATTGATTGTAGCTTGCACAACAGCGCACCACTGTCGCCCAGTGGCTATCTGTATGTAGTACCTACAGCTTCAGCGGCAATGTTCAAGTCATTGCAGCTGGCGAGTCCCTGCAAGTTCGTTCTTTTCTCGTGTTTCTTGTTGTTAAACATACTTTGCCGAGACAGGCTTAAAAATTTTATCAGATGTTGTAGACCCTACTCTTTTGTAGAGGATGCCGAGCTTTGTAGAATGAAAAGTCCTTGCCCTATTTCTGTACAGGGAAAGCACTGTAGAGGGACTGCACAAGAGTCGTTTCTACTGTAGTTTTTGTACTGAACGACAGTGACCGTAACGTAATCGTTAAAACTTTGTGAGATCTCAGTTTCTTCAATGTAGTAATGATTGTGTACTGTAGTTTTGGTTTTCCTGAAATTTATTTGATACATTTCACATGTCGCTGTGATAAGCAGGGTAAGTCAAGGAGGAGTTTCAAATGTATCTATTCACAGTTCATCTTGAACTCCTCAACGAAAACGGGATGCACTGTAGTATCTGTGGTTGTAAAATGCTTATTGTTTGCTGATGATATATGTGTGTATGGTTCCAGAATTGTAGTCTTAAACACCTTTCTGAATATTTTCTGTCGCTATAATGCTGCTGAACAAGAAACGTTCTTAATTGCAGCCAGACAGCTGGTGCAGTTCTTAAAAATACAACCTGCAGCACTTCCATGCAAGATATATCTCTAAAAATGCCAAATGGTGCATGTGTTACATTTGCTGAACAAATTTTGCTACGCCTGCCTCACTGAGGGATAGTTAATTAGTTTTAGGGGCATCCCGAGACAAGTTAAATAACTCCCTTCTGCAGCCAACAGACTAAGAGGAACACTTGCTCAGTGCCCAACTACAGTAAAAAATACCATGTTTCATGCTTATTGTATACCAGTCAAGTGTATTCCTTCCAATTGCAGAACAAGTACATGTAGTATTAAGTAGCAATATTGACAGTACAAACAATGAAGATGTACCAGTGTCATAGAGATAACAGGGAATACAGTACATATAGGAGATGAGATTACATTTAAGTGTTAATTGATTCGTCCAGTCAAAGAAATCAGCTTCAGATTCAGCAACATTCAACACAATATTGCTATAAGTAAGAAATAATCCAAAAGTGAGCAAAGTATGCAAAAAGAAAGGGGTCAAACAAAGATTAGTAGTTACTCAGTTTACTGAGTAGATAGCAGGCAGTTTCAGAAGCATCCAATAACACTTGCTTGTAAGGGAATTAAGTATTAAAATCAGAAAATAGAAACACATTACTCATAGCATTAATGGCTGTGTCTACTTACAATAAATTGTTTGACTGAAGTTGAAGTGAAAAAACACTGAAATACCAAGAAAAAAAGCTGTAGAGCAGATTCTACAGTTGAGCATATCACACATTCTCTAGTTGAGAAGTTATTGCATGCGAGGCGATTGTTATAAATATGTAATGTGTCTAATTAATGGTGCCCTTTTCATGTTAAGACCGGCTTGTTCATGATTTTTTCAAGCTCCAAAATAATCTTGTGTTGATAATGTTGTATACATTGCGCAACCATTATACTAGCTCAAATTTGTTTTTTTTTTTAGTTCTTATATACTTTTTGCATGTTGATGAATTTCTTCTTTTCAGAATTTTTACAATTTCACGCTAAGGTTATTTTTATAGAAAATGTGGAAGCAAGTTTATATGGTTTTATTTGCATGTTGTATTACAACAATGTTTCAAGCTGCAAGCACAACTAAGCCCAACTTTGTATACATGTTGATGGATGATGTTAGTGCAATTGTTTATTTTTTGTTTTTTTCATTTTTTACTCATCCTAATTTTGCTGACATGGTTGCATTGCTACAAATGAAACTACTTGGTTAAATTCGGTGCAAAAGTGTTTCTTTAAAGTGCAATGTACTTTCATATTTCTTGAACAAGCAAATTTCATCGCTACAAGTTTACAACTATATTTTTTGAATTTTCCAATAACTTGACAAAAATGGTTTTACAAATTTTGGTACGATACATTCTCTCCAAGACTGATGACCTAATGTCTGTTCATTTTGTTTGAGTTGTTAACGCTGTGTCTTAATAGCAAAAACTTCCTTGGTTTCTGTGTCACAGCATCTTTTCTAACTATAGTATGACAAAGATATACTTTGTTTGATGTCAATTAGGGACAAACCAAAAGTATCCAGTATTTGCTTTAATAATGAATCCTAAATTACCTTCTGCTACATTTATGAGAATTACTTCAATATATTTTGAAAACTTGCTTGTCAAAAAGCAAGAAATGCCTTCTATAAATATGACTTTTACATAGTATTCAAGTCTTTGGAAGGGGTAGAAATTTAAAATAAAACATAGTAAAGCAAATTTATGAGAATTAGTCTGAAGACTTTGGTTTGTTGATGCATAATAACCATTGGTTGGTCTTCACTTGTGTACAGGTATCAACTTTTGACAATTAATATTTAAAAACGTTGAAAGCATATTAAGGTTTGATAAGAGGTTTGTGTTTGCACCGTTTTGAAACTCATGTATATTAAACTTCACCTTGAACTTTTGGCTTCTTGACAATCCTAGTTTAGGGTAGGCTACAGTGGAGCGTGAAACCTGTTAATTTGGACATTTTTTCCAGGTTTCTGTGACATATGCTATTTTTGTAGTTTAAAAGGCTGACTTTTTCAGGTGCCAAGGAAATGCTACATATTTATAGTAGTTGTCTTTGAAACTTTTTAGTTACTTTCTTAAATAAGCATGTCACTAACAGTCCTGAAATGTAATCTAACTTCCAATAAAGTCATGTTGTTTATGCAATTATAATTGCATACCACCAAAGTTGATTGATTTACATCATTTGATTTAAATCAGTGATTTAAATCATGATTTAAATCAAGCAATAAAAATAAAAAAACCATGTCATTTTAGAGCTTTGTGTGATGTCTATGACACAATTAATTAGAATTCTAATAGGTTTTCACATAGCATATACAGTATTAGTGTAAAAGGCAAAGAATTCTTATGACGACACAAGTTAAAACCACTTCAAGTTTTATCAATCACAGCAACTGTAAGGTCACAGATTCTATATCGTTTAACTGCAAAAATGACATGTGGACTGAAATTACTAACCCTTGTAGATTCAGAAGTAATAGCTGTTAGAATGCTGCAAGTTTGAAAGTGTAGACTGGCATAAAGTGAAAGTTGCATATAAATTCCATCAAATATGAAGGCTGTTGACTGTAAACATAGTTATAGAACATATTTTTGATTCATGAAACAGATATATTATTATAGGTTTTTAACATTTCGTGCATGTGTGCCATGAGTATCAATCAAATTACCAAATTGACAGTTATAGTGTTGGCATTTCAAGAAATGTTTCATTTCGTACACCAGTACTGGTGTTATGAACTTCTTTGCATTAAGGGATGTTGCATGAGTGCAAAAAATTTTGAATAATAGTTCAGCTATTTCTAGTCAGGGTTGATTTCAATCAGCGTGGTCCAAACACTGGCTCGCGGATCGCATGCGACCCGCAGAAAGTTTTTGTGCGGCCTGCGAACGCATTCTGTATGCGGTACATTACACAATGTCACAAACACGTGTAAGCCACACAGCCCTTGCAAGTCACACATCATTGAAGTGTAGGTCAATATGTAACTATTAGGGGGTAATAATAACTTTTTATAATTTATGACGTAACAACTTGCAATAGCTAGCCTCTAGGCTAGGCTAATGCCGCAGTACTCTGTGACCACAAAACATGCATTTATTTTTTTTATCTTTTTTACAAGCATAGACCCTGTAATTAACTTTTGAGTTGAATTATAAAATGTACATTATGGAAATAATGAAGTAATTTTTAGTCAAGTATAGCAATTTAACAAAAAATAAGTGTCACAAGCAAAATGTCAATGGGAAAACAGAAAGTTGAATTCTAACTGGAAGAAAAGGTTATTCTTCACCAGTAGCAATGGCAAATCACAATGTCTTATGAGGTTACAAGTGATATCCATTCCGAAAGAGTTTATATTTGAAGAAACATTACAGCACTAAACACGAGAAAGCATACGGGAATTACCACAAAAATTCTAGGAAAGCAAATTTGAAATAATTGAAGGGTAACCAGGCACGCAACCAGGAGGCAACCGATCAATTGCTCCCGCTTAAGAAATTTTGTACTGAAGATGTGCTCGCAACCAGGGGGGGCAACCGGGCAATTGCCCCGCTTAACAGGCTTTGCACTGAAGATGTGCTCCATGTTCGTAATTTGCAAAAGTTCTTTCTCAACTATGGCGCGATTGAAAAGTGACACATGAAATAGAATGGTTGATGAAACCTTCATGTCTGCTTGTGTCTGCCAACTACGAAAATTAAAGCGGACATTGACTTTATAACCAAAACCAAGAAACAAAAAATGTTTTTGTTATTTTGTTAGTGTGTTGTGTATATTCTTTCCAGCACAGTGGTTTTTAACCTGGGGTTGTGAACCTCGTGGGGGTCGTTTGCCATTTTGCTAGGGGTCGCGAGAGCTTCTGATAAAAATTGCAATAAATACTTCAATATTTTTAGTTTTCTTATATGGAACCACTTTTTGTCATATCGAAAAGAACAGGATCACCTGGCAAAAACGATAGCCTACTATTTCATTCAAAATTGTTTTAAGTGTGATTATGACCATTACAGTCCTGTTGCGGTTGGCAACGCACGAATAACTTTGTGATGTAAGAATGTGCTGTGTTTGTGAATTAGATATGAATTTAATAAATGAGTCTTTGTTTAACATAGTGATATCGCAACTTTTCTTTGACTCATTGTGATTTTCTATTGTGCAAGCACAACTGCACTTCATATGCCTATTCAGAAGGGGTCGTTCGGTTAAATTGGGTTGCAAAACAGGTTGCTGCGTGAAAAAGGTTGAAAACCACTGTGAACAAACAAACAGAAAACTTAACAGTTACCCAAGAATCAAAAATTCCGTTAGGTGTGCAACAAAATTAGGTCTATTATGACAGCGAATGAGTCTTTTAATTTAATTGCAATGGAGTTCCTCTCTTTGCAGCCCGCAAATGTTTTTTCAAACCTTAATGTGGCCCTTCACGTTTGCAATCTTGGACCACCCTGATTTAAATCATTTCATTTAAATCAGTGATAAAATAAAAAAAGTCAAGCAAAAGATCATATGCAGTTTTGAAGCTTTCTGTGATTTGTATGACACATTTAATTGGTATTCTAATCGCTTTTACTCATTATTGAAGAAAGCAGAGACTTCTTATGACAACACAACTTATACAAGCAATTAAAGATTTATCAATCATAGCAACTGTGAGGTCACAGATTCTATGCCAACTAACTGCAAAAATGATATGTGGACTGAAATCACTAAATGCAGACTCAGAAGTCAGAACTGTCAGAAAGCCACAAGTTTGAAAGTGTAGGCTGGCATAAAGAGGGCCTGTAGGCAGGTTTTGAGGTTTGAAGGGCAAAATAATCTGTTAGGGGAGAAAGATTTTTGTTTTATTACGGTATATGTTTAAAACAAACTTTTCTGGACACAACAAAATTTAGTTGGCACAAAAATATTTAGGGACACTGTCCCTGAATGCCCCCATGGCTATGGGCATGGCATAAAGTAAAAGTTTTATCTAAATTCTAGCAAATACAAGGTATGTAGGTTGTTGACTGTAGAAATGTTAGTTTTAAAACATATTTTTGATTCAGATTCATAATAACACATATATTGTAGGTTTTAACCATTTTATGCATGTAAGTTATACTTTTGCAGAAATTGAACTAGTGAAAACTACACTAAAATAATCAATTTTAACAATAGACTTTTCAACAAACAGGCTGGCAAGCTTGTATTTTTGTACAAGGTTCTTAATGTGCCATACGTGTTGATGGATTGATGGCTTGAGTATTGTCATTACAATGAATATTTTGTTTTGTACACCGGTACTGGTGTTATGAACTTATTTGCTTTAAGCGTGATGCATAAATGCAAAGTAAGTTTGAATGAAAGTTCAGCTGAATTCTAGTTGCTGTACCAGAAGAAACAAAGCAGAAAAAATTATATTAAAACAAACATTTTCAAATAAAAAAATTAGTACATGTTAGGTGGCCACCCTCTACACATTAAATCAAAAAAATCTGATTTAAATCAAAAAAATCCGATTTAAATCAAAAAAATCCGATTTATTTGAAAAAATCATGATTTTTATCAACCCTGCATACCACGCTTTACCACCTTATAACTACCTTATGACATAATGTTTGGGACTAGGGTTATATCAAAAGCATGGGGCACCTGGCCAAAATTAGACCTTAAAAGTTGGTTCCTGTCAGTGGTGTAGCCAGCCCAAAACTTGGGGGAGGCAAATGTTTGATTTTATAACACTATTTTTTTGGAAAAACAACTCTAACACTATTTTGTTTTGGAAAAATAACACTATTTTGTTCAGAAAAAAGCCTCTCAAAGCACAAAATGACTATGTTCTAAACGTTTGAGGGTCCATAGCCCCTTTGGCCCTCTCCCGACTACGCCTATGGCTCTTGTGACCATTTTGCTTAACACCTGCACTTGAGATTGAGTGAAATATGGGAGCATTTTGGTTAGAACGGCCAAGAGCAATTCAATATCCTTTCCATGTTTATCTAAAACAGTTAAAAGGCAAACCAGTCATACTGTTTGCAATAAAACCCTGATTTTCTATGATACACACAAGGAACTGATGTGATCCCTATCCTGAATCAACCAAACTTTGAATGTCTTGTAGGGCTGTTGCAGCATAAAATCGATCTGATTTTTCTCAAATTAAATCCTCAAGCCCAGATATAGGTTAATTAAAAAGTGCAAAAGTACAAGCGCACATTAAGTTGGTTTGTATGAATTTTATGATCAATGTTATTGAATGTAATCCTTTCCCAATGAAGAATCAGACACTAAGATCTTACAGAGTATGTATTTTGCCTACTAGGTAGGCATCATCTCCTCTAATTCAAATAGAATTTTATGTTATGATCAAATATGTTTTATTTCAGATGGGGTGGGGTGATCTTGGAGTGCTTGGAGAGCCATCCAAAGAAACACCAAATCTTGATAAAATGGCAAAAGATGGAATGCTGTTCACTGATTTCTATAGTGCTAATCCTCTCTGTTCACCATGTAAGCTTTTGTTAATGCTTTGTTTTTGTTATTACCTGACTGATGGTATCACAACGTAACTTTTTCTCAGCTCGTGCTGCAATGCTTACTGGAAGGCTTCCTATACGAAATGGGTTTTACACCAGCACTTGTCATGGCCATAATGGTAAGTGGTGATTAAAAACTGCTGTAATTCCCAGTAAACAACTACGATTTTGTTGCACTGCCCTTGCATGGTTGACATATTATGGAATGGATAGTTGTTAAAAAAGAAAAAGAATGACTCAGTAGTATTTCGATGTTTCTTTTGATTTAATCTGTACCTGCATTTCATCCTGTCTGTGACCTTTGGAAGGTTACACACCGCAGAACATTGTTGGAGGAATACCAGATCATGAAGTCCTGTTATCAGAATTACTGAAAAATGCTGGATATTCAACAAAACTTGTGGGAAAATGGTACTTTATGATTTCATAGCTTTTTATTTCAACTCAAGAGAGATTTCTTTCGCAATTTGATCTGCATGCTTGAAACTCATATTGAAAGCAAGGTCGTACTATCGTGATGAGGTTCTTTTCAGACCCTTTTTACAGCAAACGCAGTTCAACCACCAGTCTGTATCACAGTTTTTGTACTGTATTGTGTGTTGCACGAAGCGCTAGGATTTCAGTTGAGTTTGAGTCGCTGCAATATCAGCGCTCAGAATGTTTGTGTTTAAAAGTAGTCTGCATTACTTTATCTGGAGAAGTAGAAAACCCTGAAATCAATATTTTTGCTTTCGATGCTCCATTTTTTTTGTTATGACGAAACCTTGAGCTTACATTATTAATAGTTATCATGATTTTACACCAATGAAGATTGCTGGGTCGCTCATGTTGCCCGATTTTCTGGTCTTCTACTTCAGACAGCATAGTACATTTAACATGTGTTGGTGTTTGAACAGTTTCATAAAGTTGCTAATGCTGTAGTTAAAAATCTTATGAGGGTCATTTGGTTAATGTTCTTGGTGTGTTTGGTGTAAAGCTAGTAACTTGACTTTTAGTTTTATTCGTAGTGCTGTGACTGGGACTTCGAAGAAAACAACGACATGCATTCCAAATTTCCACTTGACAGCTATTATTCTTCTCAACAATCCTAACCCTTTACGTTAACTCGATCTGATGTATATCTGAAAGTGATACTTTGACAACGCAGGCATCTGGGACATCGAGACGAGTATCTTCCTTTGAAACATGGCTTTGATGAATGGGTGGGGGCACCGAATTGCCATTTCGGTCCGTATGACGACAAATCGACTCCGAATATTCCAGTTTACAATGGTAGTAAAATGATTGGGAGGTACTCTCCTGTTCTGTTGTTTTGCTTTTGCGAGTCTGACCGTGCAAGTTAAAAACTGCAGCAATATCCCTATGCCCACGAACATTTTAACATTTTAGACGTTGCAGTTTGATTTTGTTTGGTGTTTTGACATAAAATCTAGTTTTGTTCACTACTTTGTCTGCTTGAGTCGTTTGAGCACTCTTGAGTGAATGAGCAAAGTTGCAAGAGTCTTCTGTTCAACGCTGTGTATTCAGAATGCATGTGGAAGTCAACACGTTTGTGCTTCTTTTTGTCCATTTTTTATTATTATACGTATATTTTAACAAAAACAAAAGTTCCGTTTTCTTTCGTATGATTTTCAGTTCGAATTAGATGTTTCAATAGTTCCCTACATGTGCGTCGAAATCGCTGCGACATGCCTATTGCCCGGTGACTGCTGAAAACGTAAAAAGCATTGTGACTGGTCAATGTCAAAAATAGTTGGTGAGATGGATAAAGAGCCAAATTAATAAATGGCAGCAAGTGCTGCTATGTTTTTAATGGACTGTTTGTGTTGTTGCATTTATGGATATGTGAAGCAAAGAAAGGCAACACCATTCCCATCTCATTTTTGTTTTTTAGAGGAACCAAAAATATCGCCTTTGTCACATGAAATTGCCAAACCTGCGGCATTGAAACTCGCCCAAGACATGTTTCAAATGTTTCATTAGGCTTATTTTTGCATTAAATCCCTATGTTGTTATGTCGTACTTGATGCGTGTGAGAGACCATTTTCGCTACCATCAAGTTTCTATTAGCAGTGACCGATGAAATATTCAAAGTCGAATGTCATTCATTGTTACAGTTTTCTCTTGTGCCATGAACTGCCTCACTTTCAAACGCCTTTTTTCAGGTATTATGAAGAATTCCCGATCGATCGTCAAACCCATCTCTCGAATATTACCCAGATATACATTCAGGTTTGTACTGCGTGTAACATTGCTGTGATGGACAATTGAACATGATAGAAAAATAATAATTGTTTGGGGTTTTTCGCAGGAAGCAGTGAGTTTTTTGCGCAAAAAGGCTTCATCCAGCGAACCATTCTTTCTATATTGGGCTCCGGACTCAACTCATGCTCCTGTATATGCTTCCTCCATGTTTCACGGAACCAGCAGAAGAGGACCGTCAGTTGACTGTGATTAATCTTACTGCACTTAATCTAGTTTGGGCCGCTGCCCAAAGGATGTTGCTCTGTGCGTTTCTTTTTTGTTCAAACTCGATGCCGTCATTGGTTGTAATGCAGTTGATCGTAACCTCACAATATCCTGCCATACGACTCCAAGTTACCCGAACCCGAGCTAAATCTTGTCGCATCAGCTTTTGTCTTCCTGATTTTGAGATGACGTTGAAGGGATCGGTATCTTCGAAAAACAAGTCGTACAAATGGTATTCTTTCTTTTAGACTTTTTGAGGGGTAGCAAGAGTAGACAGTAAAAATGCTTTCCTAAGCATTCAACTTCTTCAGCTGCATGGAGACGTTTTGCTGATTCAATTGTGTCTGAACAGCTAGTTTTTGCTTGTCACAACCTATGAATATACTGTAGCTTATCACGACCTGTCACAACCTATGAATATAATGTAGCTTATCACGACGTGTCACAACCTATGAATATACTGTAGCTTATCACGACCTGTCACAACCTATGAATATAATGTAGCTTATCACGACCTGTCACAACCTATGAATATACTGTAGTTTATCACGACCTGTCACAACCTATGAATATAATGTAGCTTATCACGACCTGTCACAACCTATGAATATACTGTAGCTTATCACGACCTGTCACAACCTAT
>Ga0210059_1000251_pt1 | contig 59945 bp, 29 predicted proteins | sample Ectturendosymbi2_FD_188042 | JGI IMG/M metagenome (GOLD analysis project Ga0210059, IMG submission 188042) | Ecteinascidia turbinata endosymbiont from Florida, USA - Sample 2 (SPAdes) (version 2) | ecosystem: Host-associated > Tunicates > Ascidians > Unclassified | place: Key West, Florida... | reverse complement strand
CTTGACTTCTTCATCCTTGGAATGTAGCCTCTGCTTCATGTCCTCATATTGTTCAGACAAGAATTGTTGACTCCTTCTAAGCTCTTTGATTTCTTCAGTTAACTGAAGCAGCGAGGTGCTGTTATCAACAAGAGACTTAGATATCTTGTCAAGCTCATCCGAAATGTTCTTTACATCATTCTTTGTAACAGGTGTTGCCATCTTGCTTCTTAACAGCATCAGAGCACACAGTTTCAATATTTCTAAACAAGCCTACAAAACCTTTGCTGAACTTATTCAAATAGAATGGAGTGTTCTGTCGCTCACGTGTAACATAAACTGCCTTGTGTTTCTGGAGAGGCATGGTAGTGCCTTGGATCTTTGTAGTGCTGATTTTCATTCCGACTTGGTCACACGCAGCAGAAAACCGATAAAGTGCATGTTGAAGGCTCTATTGAGAAGAACCTAGTTGTACCCAGTCGTCAGCAAAAAGTGCACTGTTGATCTTGAAGCTTCCCAAAGATGACACATTCGTCGACCTGGCTGTGACTGTTCACCCAATTCATGTAAAGTACGAAGAAAAGTGGTGACTGCACACATCGTTGTTGAAGTCCAACACCAACAACGGTGAACTGTTGTAATTAACTCCTCCGAACCGAACACAAACTTCTGAGCAGGAATAGAATGACTTGACGGCCAGCAACAGGCGGCCGTCAACATCGTACTCATTTTGGGTAAAAGCATGCAAATTTACTCTTGCCACGGCTTAACAGTTTTAAGCCTTTACGAAAAAGCCTATTCATTAAAGCAATGGCTTTAATTTTTACGACTATCTTTTTGTGGGTTCGGTTTTCTCAGCTTTTCTCAGGAGACCTTTAACACAATTCTGAATCACAAACAACATCTTAGTTTACGACCAGATGCTGGTGTAATCCAGTGATTTTAACACACGAACTTTTATTGGACTCATGATAACCAACGTTCAAAAATATACAACACAACTTACAGTTTCGTTCGGGATAACATATCAGCTTTCCCTAGCTTTCTACACACTGTTACTCTAAACACAGTTACAAAATGGCTAGCCGCAATCAGTGTATTCTTCTTTGTAAGCATTGCGACTTTCTCGAGGGTAGCGACTGCTTGCGTCACAAAATGACTTTTTCTTGGTGCTGCTGTTGTTTTGCAAAGCACTTCCCTTCAATTTATCCCCAATTCAGGCGTAGTCGGAAATCTGACAGTCATGAATTGGTTGACGTATTGAATTTTGTTTGTGAACCAGCGTGTCCCTCTTGGCTCTGGCTGCCGAAACATTCCCTAGTTACACAGCACGAAATCTATTCGCTGTGGGCCTGAGGGTCCCAGAATTTGGATACTGGGCTTGCCCTCACGAGTGAGGACCAGTGTACCTCCAACCAACCCCTCTCCTATCACGAGATCAAGGAGCATAGATCGGTACCACACGTACCTAGCCCTGCAGGCCGTCTGAGATCTTGTCGCTGATAACGCTCAAATTATAGGCATTTCGCAACTTCACAAAACATCACCAAACATTGTGGCATCACACTTTATTACAATTTTGTTACTAGGCCGCTGTTACATATATAACATACAATGTTATTCCGGTTCGCGCCATCGTTTAGCCGGTTCATATTGGGCCTGCCATGTAATTTTACTTATTTCTTTGTTTGTTTTTACAATCTATTCCAGCGTCGCGTTTCTTTAGCTTACATGTTTATTAATGGCCAAATATGGCCACTCCTTTGAGACCATGACATCTCTCTTTTGTCGGTGTCGGTCTAATTTAATTGTTTCTCAAATGTGGTGTTGCCTGTTTATTTTATTTTATATTTATAGCTCATTCGTCACGCTCTGGCCTTATTTTACTTACGTCATTGCGAGCTCGTTTGCAGCATTGCAGTTGCTGCACTGCATTGCGTAGTTCTGCTTTTGCGGTGCAAATTGCTCTTTTTGTTTCTCTATGATACAATGCCATCTTGTATAGGAGTTCTAATAACGTTGCTATTTGTTTCAATAGCTCGTCGATGACTTCTAGGTCCATGCTTTCAAGTGTTTCCTCTTCCGCCTCTGGGTGTCCATGATTCACTTATTGCGTTGATCGTAAACATTTCATCGCGCACTTGTCTTGCAGTAGTTAAACAGTTTAGTTCTTGTGCTCTTATCACGCTGTTTCGTATTTCATCCTCTGTTAAATTCATGTAAGTGGTCGTTGGTTCCCAACTATGGGTTATTAGTTGTGGATTTGATGGCAAATCGTGTACATATATTATGCACACATGTCTTTCGTGTGCTTTTATTCCCACGTAATGCAATATGTAGTAGCTTGAATTATGCCTTCGTAGAGATAGTGTCATCACTTTTCCTTTTCGTTCGCTAATTGCCTGAACGGTTTTTGCATTATGCTTGCATCTTCTATTCTTGGTGCTTTGAACAATGCACAAATGTTTTTTCCAGTTCTAGCATATTCTTTTAACACTTTTATGTCAGCCATCTGTAATATATAAGTGTACGATTAAAGGGTTGCATTCTTTTTACATGGTTCGCGCGTAAATCTCCACTTGCTTATGTTCAGCTTTTGACTTTTTGTTTCGGCCACTATTTGGACTTTTTGTCCTTCCTAACAAGTAAATATTTCACTTTTTAACTTTGGTTCATATTCATTAACTTGAATTAATTCTTTTAACCATTCTATGACTTTTAGTAAGTTTTCCGAGGTTTGTTCTAGCGTTTCCTACTTTTCAACTGCTTGGAACAAATTGTAATGCCCTAAGAATGCATGGTATAAGTCTGCCAGTGACGTTACTTCATACATAATTTCTGAAAATACATACACAAGTTCATTGAGGTCCTTTTAAACAACATTACAACGCTTCACAATAATATTTTCACCGATCGCATTCAAAGCTTGCATCTTTTTTGCTTACAAATGTTACTTTTTGCTATAATATTCGTACACACAGTTGTAGCAATTTCTCGCGCTTGGTCACTGCGCTTCACTCCAACTTAGAGAGTGTGTCTTTCATCATTTTAACTGTGATGATTTCATCAGAACTTGACACTGAAGTCGGTTGCATTTTGGTAGTGTTCGATGTTACACTTTTGTCGTTATCGATGTTAGGGGACGTAGTTCCCCAAACACTCACGCAACACTCCCGAAAGCTTTTCACCACGAATCCTGTCACGTACTTTTCGAGGCCAACGAAACGTGTGTGGACGACTTTGGCATATTCCCAAGATTTCTCGAAAATTTGCTGAAGAGTGAAACTTGGTCTGTAGTGTAACGTCCTGGACGATAATTGCACTGCATGTCATCCAGCTTTGGTTCAATTATTTCGCGACACCGTTTTCAAAAGCGTTTGGCATGACTTTTACACGGAGGCTAGGGGTTGCCCCGGTAGTTGGTGCATTCACTCCTGTCTACATGCTTGTGTATGGTGATGATCACCTCAGTTTCCCAAACATTCGTTGTCCTCCCAGAACACAAGGCCAATTGACACAAGCGAGTCAGCCAAAGAATTCCTTCTCTGTTTAATGTTTTGAGGATTTCAGATCGGATTTCATTGCAACCTGCTCTCATACCAGCCTTCAGTGTTTTGACAGCCAGAAGGATTTTAGTTGCAGTGATGCTAATTTCCTTCCTCAAATGTACCTCGTGTATATCCTGTGGTGTGATAGTGGCTGGCTTCAGAAAGGCTTTGGAATCTCTCCCCATCTGCCGAGGATGACCTCATTGTTGAGTAAGACACCAAGTCTACCTTTGATGCATCTAGCAGTATGAAAGCTTCTGCCACGAAGAGGCCATATGGTTTGCCAGAACACTTTTTTGGCTTGCCAGTAAATGGAATCAAGTTTATGGCCCATATGCTGCCAGGACTGCATTTTGGATTTTTCACCGTGAGGATTGTAAACTTTCGAACCTCAGCGTTCCGCGCATGCAAGAAAGATTCGGCTTTGTTTTAAAGCCATGTCTTTCAGGCTACTTTCTTTGCTTCGATATCATCTTTCATTTCTTTGTTCCACCATGACGTAATTTTATTGCAATTATTGGCCACACCGAGTCGTTTCCATCCGCACACCCGAGCAGCGGATGCGGGCTACATGTGCTTGGAACAGCGGTCACTCCACCTCCACTGTGTATTCGGGAACTCTCGGAAGAAGTACAATGCGATTTCTGCAAGTTCTTTCTAACATATGTGTCTGCCAGGGCCTCTTTATTCCGTAGGATTTCCTGGTTCTGCATGCTTGTTTAGGCATAGGCGGCTTATCCTGATTCAAGTTGCAGACCAGATCGGTCGACCATTCTGCATCCTCTGACACGAAGTTTCAACACCAAACGGAGTAGGTCAGCTGAAATTATGCAAAAATCAATGAGTGATCTTAATAAAAAGAATCCCCGTATGAGATGGACTCAGTCCCGAAGCCACGGGGGCATTCGGGGGTAGTGCCCCCCAAATTTTTTTTGCCCCCCAAATGTTCTTGTTCCCAGAAAAATGTGTTTTAAACATATAATAAAAACAAAAATCGTGCTTCCCTAAAAATGTATTTTGCCCCTCCAAACTTCAAAACCTGGCTACGGGCCTGGATGTACTTGTGCAACTCTCTGTGTTGGAAGAATGTGTTAATGACATACAATCCGTTGTTACAGCATAGTTGCAGCAGGAGTCTTTCGTAATCATTTACGGCAGCATCAAGATGTCGGCCAATCACGCCTTTCCACATCCCGGCATCGATTCCAAAGTATGTATTGAAGTCTCCCAAAAGCATCGTGGATTCGTTAGTTTTAATTCTTCGCAGGGCATAACTAATTTCTTCCACCAATTTCAGGCACAGTGCATTTGCGTTTGGGCCGTATACCTGTATGAAACATAGGGAGCGGCCCAACAACGTTAATCTGAACATCCACACCCTTCCTCCTTAGTGGGATCTATTCATCAATACAGTTTGCCAGCTGTGTGCTAAGAAGTAGGCTGTACACTGTCCAGTAGTAAAAATTACCGAGACAAAACAATTTGATAACTCTGTCTGAATGTCCAAAGTTTCAACTACTATTTTGCTTGGAAACGACGTGAAATGGAAAAGGTATGAATGGCTTTGCCTCATGTTTGATGACGGACACATTAGCTGCATGAAACCTTTGACATATGAGCATGAAAACATTTCAATTACAACCCGCATAAATATAAGGCGGTTCTAAGCTTGAAGCCAGTCTGGATTGCTGCCTGATCAGTGATCAACAGCTTGCCCTTGGACTCGAGCAAAGAAACAATTCGGCAGGGGTTAGATTCAAAAGACATGCTCTGCCTGCTTACTTTACAACAAGTTAGGCAAAGTGTAGAAAGGGCCGGTGTTGTATTTCAAACCACTGTTCCGGCGGCTCTCCCATTACCTAAAGCTCAGTTTGGGACCTCCATTTAACCCAAACGTTACGCCTTCCATGCAGGGATGCCGGGGCAGTTGTAGGGCAGGGGGGCAGTAAAAGAGTTGAGGGCAATGGAAAATTATATAAAGCAAAAAGTCGTTACCAGCAATGTTTGTTTCTGTTCAGCAACAATGTTTTCCTCAAAGATAATAACAAAAATTATAGAAAACCATGACTATGGAACGAAATCCTTTCTCAGCAAAGAATCAGACACTTTAAGATCTTACAGAGTATATATTTCGCCTGCGATGTAGGCATCGTCAGCTCTTATTCAAATGGAATAGTTTCATAGAAAACTATTCTGATTTTTCTGGATGCGTGAATAGCTGCAATAAATTTGTCTCAAGTTGATACTTATAAACCATGAAATGACCTATGATACTGTTATGACGCAACTTTGCCCCCTTATGAAAGGGCAAGCGGGGGAAACGCCCCGTCATTCCTCCGGTCTCCGGCATCCCAGCTTCCATGTAACCACTGTTGCGGCAGCTAGCCTTTTAATTGCGAGCCGTGGGGGAGCTAGTCCGCAGACATTTGAGAAACGCGCCTTGACAATCTTTCGCCTAGAACCTGACCCTCACGAATCTGCGCATCAACTGGACTGCAGTCTCTTGCTCCCTACAGCAATGGCCAACAGAGTCGTAAGCACTCAGAAAATTCTTTGCTAGCAAATCCAACAAACAACGAGCTTCAGCGGCGATTAATCGTCAACACGTTTTCTGAAACACAACAGAAACAAACTAAAAGCATTCTACCTGCGCAGCTAAAACTACCAAGACAAACTTCGTCAGATTAGCTGAACGTGCGACAAGCAATAAACAAACAGACAAACGCGCGGCTCACACGACTGCGGCTATTTACATAGATCAACTCGCATTAGCACGTGACTGCAGTTCAACTAACTGCGCTGAACTGCGAAGAGGACGGCTCTCGTAATTGAACAGACGTGCGAGAATGACAATTAAAGAAGTAGTGAGCGCGCGATGCATTAATTCAGCTGTTAACGAGAGAGGCACTTGGCTGCGACTATTTCAAATAAATAGCGATAGCAAATAGGTTCGTCACCCTTGTTTCAGACTGAAAAATAGTTAGTTTCGTGAATTTTTTCGTTTCTTACATCAATTTCTCATCCTCGTGTGTATTTGATTATCGTTCCAAACTGACGAAGCTCTGTTCGCTGCATTAGGAATAGCATTTAACGTTAAGAATAACCGAATTCTCCGTTTAATGATGATTCTTCGCTCTGTTTGGGATTCAACAAGGTACACCGCGCTTTTTAGGTATTGGTGCTGTAATAGAAGCATTGAGCTTATATAAAACTTTAACGTAAAAATCAGATGTAATCTAATGTTTAAAAAGGCAATAATCTGATGTTAGCGAGACTGAAACCAGTGACAATCACTGCCATAAGCCTATCGGATCATGTCGGTATTTGGATTACAAAGAACTTAGTGAGAACGTATGACAGGAATCATCATGCCTGCAGCACCCCCCCCAGTCTGAACTGGCAAAATGAGGTCGGTCCCTTATATGCTTTACCTTCTGCTCATTTCGACCAATTGGAGCGCATCAGCCTTCTTCCAGCACATTACTCCGAGTGATGGGCTTTTGTTTGTTCTTCGAGACATTAAGCTATGGTTTATTTTTTAGAGTAGAATCTCACAATTGAAAGAAAAGATTAAGGAAAAACTAAACGCGTGAAAAGACTGAAACAGCATCCTGACGTTTTATTGTAAATTGCTTGCTCATCAGCGTGCGTCGTTCTACTGCATACGACCTCTAATGATCACGAAAACTGGCGATTCAGAACAGGCAATCTTCCTTTGAAAAAGCCGCAATTTCTCTTGCAGAGAACGTTTGTTACTTTGTATAACGGCATTTTTGAAATTCTTCCTGCGCTGACTTTTGGGAGTGACGCTAACTCCTCCGAGATGGTGATTCCGTTGATATCGTCGCTGATGAATATAGTCTCGGTATTGCGAAATTTAGCTTCGGGAAGACATATGTTTTACTACCATCTCTGCAAACCCATCCTTGATGATGTATTTTGTCCGCAGACACGAGGTCCATAGTACAAACACACACTTTCTGTACACTGCAGGTTGAGAAAAACGTACAGAACAGAGCGTTTCACAATGGCGTTGGAGGCTGACTGACAGGATTACAGACACTTACTTCACAGAACATTTGCAGCGGCGTTGGAGGCCGAACCTCAGGGTTACAGACACGTTCTTAACATTGAGAATTAAAAGCTTGCAATGCCAACAGAGTGCTAAAGAATGAATAAAACTCTTTGTTGGCTAGCACGTGGAATACTTGGTACTGCAAAGTGCAAAGCCACCAGAGCACATTATTTTAGATTACTTAAATACGAAATGATGGCAGTACAGAGAATAGAGACACATGTGACATTTTTGATAATGCGTAAAGCAGACAGTGATTTATTAATTCAATGAACAAATATTATGCTAAAATGTCCAACTTATACTGGCAAGAGGCATCTCTTGCCGAAGACCAGCCTTATTTCGGTAAACCATTGCTGGATTGGACACACTTTCCAACTCTACTGTCATTTCTGATAAAACGTCAGTTTTAGGAAACGTGTCTGCAATCGCTCTTTCAGGGCATTATGTTACACCTTCTTATCAAACTTTATCTAAAGTCTTGGAACTATTTCATCTCTGCATGATGCAGTTGCATTTAAAACCAGGGCGATTTTTGAACTATTCTACGGGTTTTTGATGATCTGAAAGCATGCACTCGATTATCTTTTCAAATAAAAATTGGTTTTAAAAGAGTTTTTTTTGTTCTGAATCTGGCAGAGTGCATTTTTAGAGATTGGATCTAATGTTTTAATATAAAAGGATTGAGATTAGATTTAATGAAGCTAAACCCCACTTCTAGTTCTGCTCCAGTTCACGTTCATGTATCAGCCCAACCCAGGTCCTGGCTGATAAAATAAATTTTCGGGTCATGAGCGTTTCCTCCTTCATTTCAAATATTTCATGTCTGAAACTGTTTTCCTGTTTGAAATACTCTTTGAACCAGTCAATCTACTACAGTTCTAACATGGCAATTTTTCCTGGATGGCATGGATTTTAACCACAAGGTCACTTGTCGCTGTACTGATAATTCGCTACAGGTCGCATTAACATGTCTCAGCAATTATTTTTGAAAGAAAGTTGCCTCTTATTGATTAAAACGACACAAAATCGTTGCTCAACCCAAATACATTTCGATGTTTATGCATAGAAATTCACATTTTAAGCATAATTTTTGTGATTGTGTACAATATGTCTGAGTGCTTCGACTAATTTTTGCCTATCTCGACGTTTTAAGCAACAAATAGTAAAACATTTTGTGTGTTACATCCGCAAGCCACTCCGCTGGACTCTAAAATTTTGACGGCGAGCCAGACCTGGAACAGATGATGGATTGTTTGTCTCAACAAATACAAACACATTAATTCATTTTTCAATACATTTTGTGCAGGTTCAACTGCAGGGATGAAAGAGATCAGCGTGCAATAGTACACCCATGTCAGACTTTTAAACTCTTCACCAAACGTTGACAAAAGCCAAGGTTTTTTTCAGCAGTTTATTCAAATTATAAAATTTTCCATCATTTTCGCCGAGATATGATAAAAGCAAACGTCGTTTTATCAAAGCTTAAAATGAACACAAAGATTCGGATGTATTGTTTTTATTGAAGCGTGCGACAAAACATGTCTCTTACTCTTGGTGAAGAATGCGCAAAAATTTACTGTCTTATAAACTAGGGAACTGAGTCTTGCACGATTAGTTTGAAATTCGCAAGTAAAAATATATTGTGAGTTTGAGCGATACCTTTTGAATAAAGTTTGGATAACTTGCACCATTTAGTCGAGGCAATTCTCTTTGCAGGTTTCATCTTATTTCCAGCACTTAGGAAATAAACGCGTTTACTCGCAAACTGAAGGAATATTCGGTTACACTTAAAAAATTTTTTTGGTTGACAATTGCCGGTTTATATATTGTTTCCATGCATGTCTTACTTCGACAATTAAACACGCTGCCATTGAAAGAAAAACAATTTTTAAACACAGTTGCACAAGAAGCATTGACCATAGAAAATATATTGTGTTAGAGAGAAAGTTCGCTTTTTTAAATATTGTTGAAATGAGAAAAGATAAAGCCTTCATCGTAAAAATGCTACTGAACTCAGTAAAACAATATTTCACAATGAACACCAGATGACGAAGCAGTGAATTTTGAAAATTCGCAACGCCGCTGATTTGGTCAGTACTAAGGTTACAAAATGTAACACGCAACACTGTAAATATTCCAAATTGCCAATCTTCCCGCACACATCGCTTTTAATGTTTAAGGCATTTCAATGTTCGTTTTCAGCAAGACAATCTATTCAGTAGCATAACAAAACCGTTGTTTTAAGCAAAGTCAAGAAAACATGAAACTAATCCAGTAAGAGAAAACAGCATCACTGTAAAAGGTATGTCAAAACAAACAAAATACCATCAGCATAGCCATTTACTGTAACAGGTTTGAATCTCCAGCTCACTGGGTTTTTGCAAGAACCAGCTAATAGGGGTCGTTAGGGAATCTAATAGACAAAATGAAAGTGGGTTTGACTCCATTAAAAAGGTTAAGGGCATCACCCCAATGGCGGATTTAACTATGCCATACGTAGCACATACATTTGATGATAAGCAGTGAAGGTTACCATGAAAAGGAAAATAAAAAAACTGCGTCATCGAACAAACAACCAATCAACACTTGCTCCAACACTTTGTATATCGACACCAATTCATTTGCTGTTTAAAGCCGTGAATCTATACTTCCTACAGTTACTAGAAATGGTGGAATGAACTTCCTAAAAGTCGGTTTTTATATCCTTTGTAAGCTTTCCTTACGCAAACATATTTGTAATTTTAAAGTCATTATTTTGTTTTCCATTCTTCTAACAACTTTAACTAGCTACCGTTGCTAGGAAAAAAGGACCCTTTTGGCCAGTTGGTGCGCAGTAATATGCCCTGACGTTTACAGCAGTGGGTATTGAAAGCGATTTAAATAGGAATTTTAGCGATTACCAATAAAAAATTGCAAAATGAACTCATATCTGAAAGAGTTCAACCAAATCCAAATCTTCTTGGCTTTTTTCAACTAGCTTTCAGTGCATGATTTATAGATATTTTGTGGGTTTCCCTTCTTGGTTGTTTGTTCTGAAAACAGCAACAGAACCCATTTATATGTTTGAAAGTAAATCCCTTTGTTCCTCGAGCTGAGATGCAAGATTCCCGCGGATGTCATCACGATGCTTCAAAGCTTCATTACATTTGAAAAAAGCATCGCTTTTGCAAGAAATCAACTTTCCAGCAACGGTAGCCCTCGCGTAATTGTAACAGACCCAGGGAAAATAATCTGCTTTCTTATCAGTGATAGCCTTGCATGACAAAGTTTCCTGAAAAAGGTTTACTGCTTCTTCATACTTACCAAGCGAAGCCATGTACTTCCCTGAATACACGAGACATTTCGGGCACAGTATCCATCGTTCAAGGTATAATCGAGCTTGTTTGCATAATCTCTCGTAATATGTTTGAGAGTCTTTCTCATACAGCACTTTGGCTTGGCCGTCTTTGGAACACAGTGCAATCAGCTTTCCGTAAATGCGAATCAAAGCCCGTAGGTTCAGCATTTCATCAAAAACACCACCTTCTACTGGTCGTTTGAAACCACTTTCATAAATAGGGACTTCAAGTTGGTTATTCAGCATTTTTAGATTGCTTTTAACCACGACTAAGGCACCCTCCAAAATACCCTTTCTCTTCTCTACTTCGACTTCGGCAAAGTTTTTTAGCCTGGCTGTCACACGGTTGACAGCAGATAGACGAAGAAAGGAAAGGGTCACATCAGTTTGTTGTCTGCATTGTTCGCTCAGTTCGAAAACGATGTCCAAGATCCAAACAAACCGTCTCTGTTTTTCTATTGTGACGTCACTGTCGTAGAGCATCACCCTTCCCAGGCAATATAGGGTGGAAACCAGACGATCAATAAAGAACACTTTGCAATGAGTTTCGATCTCCAGAAACAGACCTATATGCTTCAAGTTGCGAATTTCTCTTATTTCTTCTGCAGTGAGTTTTAAGGAATTGTCCGATATTTCTTTCAATCGTTGATTAAGTTTTTCATTTTTAGAACAGCTGATGAGAGCTGTATAATCGTCTTGTTTGAGATGAGTCACAACAGAAACATATTCGTCCACAAGAGTTTGTTCAGCCAACAACTGTTTTCCTGCAGTGAGGCATGCTTTGATAACTGACTGAGCTACAACAGCAGGGGAGCACTCTTGTTTATGAACTAAGCTCGTGAGTTGCGTTATTGTTCCAGAACGATCAGCAACGTCTTCCCATAAGGACTGAGCACATTTCATGAGACTTTGTTCTGCAGAAACTGAGTCAAAGTATTTTGCTGCATTGCCATAAACCTCTCTTAAATGAATAACGGACATCTTAGTGACAAAATCATCGCTGAATCCAGGGTTGACATCTGCAAAGGTAAGAACAGACAGGACATGTGTGTTCATCTTTCGTCTAAATTCGTAATCAGAATGTTGTCGAATATTGACGTACAGTAACGAAGCAAGAGATAGCACTGCTTCACAAAATGCTTCCTTCTTTTCAGCCATGTACGTTTGCACTGCCAAGAAAACTACTTGATGAAAAGAGATTGCTGTCTCAAAGTAGCCATTACCAGATACGTCACAGATGGCGTAGTTTTCCAATCGCGATATAAACTCTCCAGACTTTTGCTTTATTTTGTAGTGAGTCAAAAGATCTTGGCGAGTGTTTGCCTCATCTCTTTTCATTTTGACTGAGCCTATCAAACGCTGGGGGATGTCACTGTGGTGAAAAAACGACAGAGCTTTCATTGTGTCCCACAGCGCGTTTTCATTTAGCAGGGTTGTCACGGCTTGAAACAAATGCTTGGTATGGGGCCCATACTCCTCTTTTAAGTTCTGTATTTCCTTGTCATGGCTGAAATCGCGCAAGAGACAATATTCTTTGTAAAGCAAGCGCGATTTTTTGCAGTACGCTCTAACAGCAATTAATCCCAATGGAGAGCCGCCTAAATCCGTAACTACCTGCTCTGCCGCAACCTTCTCAGTTTCAGAAGCGTTTTGAGCAAGAGCTAAAAGCTTCAATCCTTCTTTCATTGTCAACCCATCAACCCGAAATCTTTTACAAGTAGAAAGATGTGGCAGGTCACACCTTTCTTTAGACCTTGAAGTGATTACCAGATGAGCACATTCAGCAAACGTTTGCTCAGTAAACGAGTACATCAAATCCCTTAATATCGCCAGATGGTTTACCCGAGGGTCTTCTATAATGATTAGAACTGGAACAGCTGCTCGTGCTATTAGTTCTACACATTCAATTGTTCTACCATGTTTGAGTTGTTTCACAGCATTGTCGCAAGTAATCTTTTTGTGAATAAGACTGGATTCCCACATTCGTTTCAGCAAACTTTTTAAGGACTCATCTATGTCTTCGTTACTGTCGACACATTCGATAAGGTACTTAATAACAACAGGTTTATCGTTGTTGAACGGAAATTCGGAAGCAAGTTTACGAATAATGGCTGATTTTCCAGATCCTGGAAATCCATAAAGATGAAGAAGTGAAGCTTGGTCTGCTAAAGCCTTCTTGATGTCAACAAAAAGTTCGCGTTCAACGAAATCTCTTGAAGGTTGCCGAAAGTTGTTGATCGATTCTAAATTACAAACATAAATTTTATGACAGGAGCTTTTTTTATGGTTGATGCTGAGCATGAAAGAATTATTTTACCTGGTTCTGTAACTTGCTGGGCAGGGTATTTGACAACTAATTTTTTAATTGTCGATCCAACTATGTTGACATTTGGACTTTGCATGTCTCAATTTATATCGATGTACCTGTAAGTAAGGAATAATACCCTGTTGACGATTTGCTATTAAGCAACTGGTATGCATACAAAACGATTACAAACTAATCTAAAGAAACTCATCAACAATTACAGTCGTACACTCTAATATTTGCGTAGACACCCAGGTTTCATGCACTGATTTTATTCAAGTAACTTGATTGAAAATCAAAACAGAGTAGTTGAACGAGCAGGCCTACGTAATTACCAAGTACGCTCATGATTTTGCTGGGACCAATAACAAGTTCTTCTTGTAGAGCAGAGGTGTTAAACTGATTGTCACCGAGGACCATATCAGCAATATGTTTGGTTTTTAAAACTCTTTACATCCCGCATTTGCCACGATCGGAACCGGCACTTTTTCGGTTATAACTCGCTAGCCGCTATAGCTAGAAAGCTGTTCAAACCCTCTACGGATGCGGCACGTATTCTCGTTTGGATTTAAAAAAATTTTTTGATTTGAGTTAGGGGTTCTCCTGGAAGGAGCTCCCAAAGTGGGGGTGTTTTTAAATATTTGACCAACTTTGACTGGGTCTGGACGCCAATCCAATGAGCCAAAATTTTTGCTCAAATTTTCTCAGAAACTACGTGATCTTCCGCGTTTATAGAGCCCTGGATTGACCTTCTAGCATGTCTGGAACCAAAGTTATGGCCCAAAAACCCCGTTTTAACCCAAAATCAGCAAATTGCAGAATATGTATTAGTCTCCCACTGGCGTCATTTCGATTTTCGATAACTCGCCGTTAAAATATGCTAGCGAGCTATTCGAACCCTCGAAAGACTCTTGAAGTCTTGTAGTTTAAACTGTAAAAAAATTTTGAGACTTGGGTTCGGGGTTTTCTGTGGGTGTCGTTAGGAAAAGGGTAGGTTTGGCTTTTTTTGGTTGTTCTTTTATGACGTCTTCACCGGGAAAATGGGCCGAAATTGTGGCTCAAAGTTTTGTTGTATTCTAGGCTGGATTATGAAGCTATAGAGGCCTAGATAGACTTCCTAGCGTTTCTGGTGCCCAAGTTAGGGCCAGAATACCCAAATCATTGAGGACGTGCTTGAGTAAGTTCAGGGGTTTTCCCTAATTAATTTCTGCTTATTTTGCCATAACTTTTCAACCAGAAATGCTAGGAAATTTTCATCAAACCCTCTAAAGACTCGTATCGCAGAATCCTAAAAACTTCGAGTAACAAAATCTGATGGATTGTTCGACTCCCAGGATATGACGTCATTATCCAAATGTAAACAAATATGCATAAACATCCTCTCATTTTGTAAACATCAACAGAAAACCCAAGATCTCAAGCTGAAAATTTTTTTTCCAGTCCAAACTACTAGTTTTCACGAGTCTTAAGAGGGTTTGAACAGCTCTCTAGCCTATTCTATCGGCGACTTATGGCCATATACAAAAGGGGTGTTATTCCATCCTGGTTGCTATTTTTAGGGGTAGAAATTTTGACCAGTTTTTGGTTTTTGTGGCATAATATTTGATCCAGACATGCTAGAACGCAAATCAAGGGCTCTAAAAACTCATACGATAGCCTAGTTTCTAACAAATACTTGGGCCAAAATGTTGGGCCATTCGATTGGCGTCCTGGGCCTGGTAAAGTAGGCCATGAAAACGCTGAAACAACCCCACTTGTGACGTCCCCCCAAGAGAACCGCAAATCCAAAGCTAACATGTTTTTTTTTTAACTCGGAACTAAAAGACTTGCTGAATCCGTAGAGGGTTTGAACATCTCTCTAGCTGCAGCAGCTGTCGAGTTATAGCCAAAAGAGTGCAAGGCACTATAGTGGCTCGCGCGGGACGTAAAGGGTCTTGGACGCTTTATCAAGAAATATTCTCAAAAACCCAGAGAAAACAGCTCTAGCTAAGCATGCAGCCAAAAGTGGCCATGCTTTCAATTGGGATTATGCTCATGTTCTGCACCGTGTAAATAGTTACCATAAACACATCTTTTTAGAATTTTTATATATTAATTTAAAAACTAACGCCGTGAATGATAAAAGAGCAAATTTCCCGACTATTTATTACAACGTTTTAAAACATGAGTGAAGCTTATCCGTTATATACCTGACTTTGAGTTTGTTTTCCTATTGACCGCCTTTGTGCCTGTAGATTCACCAACTCTCACAACACAGTTTTACACATTTGTTCGCTATTTTTCACACATATTTTTCTCTGTTTCACTCCATAGCTTATGATATTTAACCAGTTTTTTTTTTTTTTCACTTTCCTATGTAGGTATTGACCTGTTTTATTTGTTATACTTCATCATCTCTCAACGTATTTTTTAACACCGTGAAACAATTTCCCTGAGTGAAGCTTATCCGTTATCGGACTTTGAGTTTGTCTTCTTATTGACCGCCTTTGTGCCTGTAGATTTGCCAACTCTCACCATGCAGTTTTACACATTATTGGTTCGCTATTTTACACTTGTTCTTTGTTTTACCATATACCTTTACGCTATTTAACCGGTTTCTTATACATTCCAATGTAGGCTTTGCCCTGTTTTGTTGTGTTATTGCGCTTCATCATTTTCCAACGTTTTTTCATTTTACACTTCCACCTATTTTCTGTGACACCCTGTCAACATTCTTATAACGAGTTGGCCAGCTTTGCGTTTTTTGTCTTTGTACGTCATACTACTCATTGTTTCTTGTTATTGGTATGCTACATGTTTTGTGGTTGAAAACATTGCCCTGAAGAAGACCACTTGAATAGGTGGGCGAAACGTTGGCTGATAATAAAATATAATCACCAGAAGGGCATATTCGTCTGTTTGTTCAAAAACTCAGTGTCCGGAGAATTTGTTGGCTGTCAACACTAACACTGGATTAGGATGATTTATCTGTTTTCCCAAATTTATGAGGTGAAGTAACAAGTGTACAGCTATTCAGCCAAGTGTTGAGCGCAGTGACGTAGTGAGGCTAAGTACCGCCCGGGGCCGATCATAAAAGCACCGCCCTTTCCAACCCTCAAATTTTACAAAAATTTGAAATGAAAGGAGATCATGTTTCGTGCTTATTTCAAGATATAAGGATTAATAAGGCATCTTGAAAATCACAATCAACCACTCACAAACTGAAATGGGTCTTTTTTTTCATTGTCGATTATGAGTCTTGCTTTTTCTGTTTGTCGCCACCTTTCTCACCATTAATTTTTATATTTTTTGCTTTCTTTACGTATGCATATACGGACGCGACACGTGCCGTCAAATTTTCTTCCCTGTTGCTTTTTAGTCTCCGTTAAGCCCACCGCATGGCTTTTCAAGAGTTTACTTATTCCAGGGGATCAAACGACAAAATTAAGGGATGTAATGGCGGCATGCCTATTTTACAGATGTAAACATTTATGTACGGTATGTTAAAATTTCGTGTAGTATCCCCGTCTTTAACTAAAAAAGTACATACAGTATATTGCATATAACAGGTTATGATAATAAATCTGACAAGGTGATCTCAGTGATTTAAAGAACGTTTCATTGTTCACTTCACGTTTCAGTAGTGATTCAATGCTCTTAAAATATATAAAAGGCTTCAAACGTTAACTCGTCGGCACTTGCGCGAAGCCCTCCACAGGTGCGCGGACCCATTTTGACAAACTATCTTAAACAGGTTTAAAACCGTCTATGATTGAGAAGCGCTGGTTTGCAGTCATCATCGTGACTTGGGCACTTGGTTTAGCTGTTAGGTTGGACCTCTTCCAATTTCACGTGCGTAGTGTTTTTCCTTGCCTTTGTTCGTTACCAACAGAACCATCATCGGAATGTGTGCAATGTGTGCAAGACTTTAAGTTTGTGTAGGGAGGGATTGACATTCTAAAATTTGAAAAAAATGTTTCACATTTCACAATGGGGAGGCTTGGAGCATTGTTTCGGGGAGCTAAGCCCACCAAATCCCCCGTGGCGACTGAACTGGTTACAAACAGACGTCTATTTTGAAAAGTGTATTACCAAACCATGCCAGGTGGTACATAGGCCTTTTGGATGCTCAGCAGTGATTACAACGTGTTACATTCGACTGTGATTGCGTTGAATAACTTTATTCAGTACAGCCATTGCCAAGTTGTGCAACTGTTTCGCTTAGCGCCCCTTTCAACAAAAGCCCTCACTACAATCATATCTAAACATATTGTTTACCCTTGCGTTAGGTTTTCAGACTAAGGTTCTTGCCTCAAATTCATCAAAATGAGAGCAACACCTTTTCCAAGCTTTTCTTGTTGAAATGCATTTTTCTATGACAGCAAATGTTAAGTAGCCTGTTCCTTTGAACAAAGTAGACTTTTACGAAACTCACGCTGTCAATCGGCTGGCTCTGATTCACTCTACTTGCAGTTCAAACCGATAATCTGAGCTCATATTTACCCACACACCAACTGCTCTACCCCGCTTCAAGAACGTCATTTTACGACGCCGTTACGCCATGCAGTAAAACAGTCTTGTGTTGAAACTGAACAATGTTACCTTTGCAGAGTTCTTCACTTCAACCTCCAAAATTTAATGTTGATAAGCCCACCTAAGTGACCTAATGACTAGGCTACAGCTTATGGCACTTAATGAGTATATCCCACTGAACAATAAAAAATAGGATGAAATGTGCCAAGAAATAATCTTTTCTTAATTTCAGCGACTGCAATTAGCGGCATGCCAATGCCTGAAATATGCTTCTTACTGGGGCAGTTGAGGCGAACGATCTTGCCCAAGGAGCGCTAGGGCGTTACACTCAGTGTCGGTGAATCGGACACGCAATCTTCTAATTGAGAGGCGGACACTCGACCACTGAGCTATTGCCGCCCCAGCGAAATCTACGTCTCCAATGCCTAGGTGTCAGGTGATGTTATGATGTGCCGTTGGGGAGCTACTGAGGAACCAACAATACGAAAAAAGGATTAAGCTAGCCTTGACTATTTACCGTGATTTCATGCAGGGCCTTTTTCATCAGATATTCAGAGAAGGGGCAATATAAATCACAAACAACCGGAGCCCCAATCTTTGCTAGTCTGTGGTCGAATGTCATCTCTTTCCTTTGTTCAAAGCAATTTTGACTGGGATGGCGGAAATTCTTTTTCTGGTGAGGAAGGTGTCGGGAATGGGGCACACCTGCCCCCTAAGCAAGTGTGTTAAATAAGCCCTTATTTCAAGACAAACAGCGGGGCACTTTGTCACATTGGATTTGACCCAGACTTTTGAGTAAACATTTCATCAATTTGCTCACTCCACAGCCACATATCGTGTTTTTTAGGCTAGCCTACCAGTCTAGGGCTTATAAACACAAAAATTGAAAAGACTTAGAACTTTCAAAAACTTTCAAAAATTTATTTAAAAATAATAACAAAAGACTAAAACTTTCAAACTCCTTTCAAAAACTAATTTGTAATCAGCAAAGTGCCGCCCCCCAAAAGGTGCCGCCCGCGGCCCCAGACCCCCTCTGCTACGCCACTGGTTGAGCTTAATTCAGCAATAGCATTTGCGAATTTAGCTTCACCCCGTGCAGTTACCTCGAACGGTCTACAAAGCAATGTTCTGTATCTGTTTCTTTAGCAAACTGCGTTATGCAGCTAGTGTGCCTACATTGCAAGAAATGCTGGGCTTCCTATATTTTAGAAGGGACCAAAACACCTTCCGCCCTGTCCAGATTAAGAAGTCATCATCACGCATCATATAGTCTCTGCTTTTCAAGTGCAGTGGTTGCTGGATTTCTGCGCTTCTAGTTCTCCAGCATAGCAAACCTATTGTTCGCATTTTCATAAAAGCCTGAAGCTTTCTGTAGACGTTAACTGAAGTATTATTAACAATTCAGGATATGGAACAACTCCAGATTTTGCCTGCGTTAGGTTTAGAGGTTAGTTTCCAAATTTGCCATCATTATCTTTGACAACATGCAATATCTGTCATTTTCGACCTTTCCACAGGTCTTTTAGAAATGATGAGTGCTATCTGTGGCGTGGATTTACAAATGAAGACATCACAAATGTAACTTAAGTGCATTATTTTTAGGTTGATTCATCAAATTAAGTGGTATGTTGAACATACAAGTCGTATTAAAGGATGGTTGCAAGGTATTTAGTTTCTTTGCTCGTGATCAGTTCTCCAAGTGACGAACATTTATCAATGAAAACGCTGCAAAGGTAATTTACAAATTGTATTAAAGTTTATTTTTCACATTAAGTAGAATTTCGTAAATGTACCAGTGGCGTATGGTGGTCATTGTTACTGGGAAAGATTGCCAGATGGCAGGTATTTTACTGCTAATTTAGCAAAAGCTGGTAAGAAGCCGGTATTTTGAAAATAAATAATTTGCAGCAACTGCGAAAAGAGCTGACGCAGAACTTCTCAAATTATAATGACTCTTGCAGTGAATGTTGTAAGGACAGTTCCTTGGGGAAGTTCATATAAGGGCAAATTGTTACTTGTGCCTTAACAACACTCATGCTCTCTCTGTTTTCTCTCTTCCTTTGTTTAGTCCAGCTATCCAAATGGCTAACTGAGCCAAAAATTATGTCTCTATCTTAACCAGTGGCGTAGGCAAAAAATTTTCATGGGAACTTTCGTTTAGTGGCGTATGTTGGTCATTTGTATTTAGTGTGTACTGTTTGTGTCGTCACAACTTGACGTCATATTCATGTTCACAAACCAACGTTTTCGCGAAGTTTGTTGACATAATAAGGATATTCTTCCACACGCACTCCCCTATTTTATGTGTCATTGCACTGAATATCAACAACCAGCGCTCCAAGTTCGGATATCGGAGGAAATTTAATTCAACGCTACCACACAGTAATTCATAACTGCAAAAACTACCAGGCTGCGCGTGAAAACAGGGGAGTAAAACACATTCAACACTGCGTCAGAGCATTTACAACCGCAAAATGAGGCTGCGCTCTGTCTTGTCGAACACAAGCAGTCGACTATAGAAATTGTGCGGCTGGACTGGCTGGCGCACACTCCGACTTGCAAGATCAAATCTTGCTAAAGTACATAAGAACTGAGAATGCGCATGAAGTACGCAAGAAAACTTTTAATTATTTGTTTTGTATAGAAGTCCAACAAACTTTCAGTTGACTTTTTTCCCTGATGAGACATTATCAAATGCCTGAATACTTCTGTGTTCAAAACCGCTGTTTTTAGCTCATGCAACAGTTCTATCATGCTACAGAAATTGGTAATGTAGTCAATGCAATGAGCGCTTGCGCTGATCAGCCTTAGCAGACAAAAAGGCAATTGTTTCGGATAAAGTGAACTATCGCGGAACACAATCTTAAACATGCGTAGTGGACAAAAGGTCTACAAAAAGTGGTGAGATGGTTTTTGGACGCAGACGATGACCCAGATTCCCACTAACACTTAATTATTAATTTTTGGCCCATTTACAATGTTCCTTGAAATTTACATGCAAATTTATTCCATGGTGTTTGCATTAAGTCGACAAATTATCAAGCAAAAAGTATGCGAAAACAATTAATCTCCTTTGCGCAGGTAATAAAGATTTTGTAAAATATCAAGCTCAAGTGGGGGTTAACCCCAAAACCCCGTTGCGTACGCCCTTGATCTTAACCAGGGCCCCACTTTGAACTACGTATTAACGATGGCCGCACATTGAATGGCTTACATCGATCTTAGCAAACTAAATTTAGTTTAAAGCTAATGTACTGAAAGCGTTCGAATCCTAACTGCAGTGGTAACAGACGTGATTAAGCAGCACTCAAGACCGCCTGCATAAAAAATGTCACATTCAAGATTATCAAAATAAGGACAGGTTCTCAGATTATAGGACGTTTTTGCTCCAGCGAAAACGTTATTTGGGCCGCATGAAACCTTCGGCAGAATGTATGAAAATAATAGAAATGGGCAGGACGTAAGTGTCATTCCAGAGACTAGCGAACCTTTCATAATCACGCGCGCTGCATTGAACAGACCCATTATTTCGTCAGCGGACTAAAATTGGCTCAAGAAAAGGCCAGCGAATCAATCGGGAGGTCATCTCTTAGCCAGTCTTAGTGGTCCAGAATGTAGTGAGAAATTTTTTCAAGAGTTTCAGGTGAGCTAGTTGCAAACTAAAAGAGATGTAGCACGCAAGAAATTATTAGTTGTGTTATGATATTCATACAGGCAATACTGCCGTAGCAAAGCAAGTACCCCATCGAATTGTACGGAAAGATGTTCACTTCAGAAATCGATTTACAGCATGCAAAATTGGAATTTTATTATTAAGCGCATTATTTTTATATAGTTTAATAAAACGCCTCAGTTCACATTAAACACTGCAGTTATCGTGCTTCATTTAAAGTAGGGTAGTTTGCTAATGCTTAGCATAAGGCTATAGCCTATGCTCATAAAATGCACGTTTATACACTATTTGAGACAATTTCAAACATTGTGGGAGCTTCATGAAATTGTAAAGAAAATAACATGAAAATAAATGCGTTGTCGGAAAAGTGTTCTTTGCAAAAATTTTATTCGAGAATCCGGTGCTATTAAATATGCGCTTCGGAATGCAGCCTAGATCTTTCACTGTTGCAAAAGTGGCCGATATTTTTACAAAACGCATCTGGCAACCCTATTATTGTATGTGCGCTGTTTGTGACGTCACACCAAAACGTTATATTCACGTTTCCAAGCCAGTGTTTCGGCGAAGTTTGTTGATACAATATACATATTATTCTTCACGCACTCTCCTTATTCGTTGTTGTATAACCTAATATGTCATTGTGTTGACTTCAAACTGTCAGCGCCCAACTTAGGAAACGGGGGGAAAACACACTCAAAGGTTACGACGAAGTAACCATAACTGCAAAAATATCAGACTGCGCGTTAAAGCAGAGGAGTGCAGTAAACGCACTCAGCACTACGTCAGCTCGGAGCTCGGTTCACAACTGTAAAATATCAGGCTGCAGGCAGGGACAGATTTTGGGAGCGCGGGACCCTAGGCTTACGTGCCCTATTTGGTCATTTGTCTGAATAGCGTGAAAGTATGCCCCTTTCATGTGTTAGTGCCCCTTTAAAAATATATCTTTTGTGGAGCCGACTTTGCTTCTACGATTGCCTTAGATCTTCAACAGAAATTAAAGCTTTTCCTACAGTATATTCTTCTCAAGAACAAATGGCAATGCGATCTTTCAATGGAATTTATAACTCTTTCGTGTAGTTCAGAAGTTCTCTTCGTTAAATTCCGGTGATTTCTAGCTTTCTTTTTTAGGTTTGGTTTTCGGGTACCGTTTTTATTCCATTATAAGCCGCAGCCTATGAAGTCTTTTTTCATTATTTCATGCGGCTTATAATCAAATGCTGCTTAAAATCAAGGGCGGCTTATATTTTTATTTCTTTACCTTATGGGGGGAAGGTATAGATAATGCTCAATCTTTCCTTGGCTACGTTTTGTCGACCAAACTCTCTTTTCGCATTCTATCCTCTTGTGCATCACGTGCACATCCGTCACAGGAAGAAATATGATCAACACAAGGCAGTTGTATTGGTGTAAACATCATTACCAGGGTTGCCAATTAAACGCAAAACGTGCTAGTATGCGAAAGTTTCTCAGAGGCCTAGGCAACTATGTTCAAGGGCGGCTTACAATCGAGTAAATACGGTACATACATTTTTATGGGGGACAGTGTTGCCAACATCGAAAATATCGTCTAGTGGTCGACCTGATTAGCTGCACGTAAACTCCTTCGTTATAATAACCACATATTTTATGGACCAAACAAGCACAATCCATTCAGTGGACACAGGGTTTATGTATGCCGTTTCTAAGCTGTCATGTTCCAAACAATACAAAATATAGTGTTTTAATCCTCTACGATATAGGCTGATGGAAAACAGCATGAGGACATGTTTTGCACAGTAAAACAATATTGTCGCAACACCATCAGCTAACCATATGAAGTAAGCGCAATGTAGACATGTTTTCCAAGTAAAATTACGAGAAACTGTTCTAGCTGATTTAAGTAACATATAAAGCTTCAACAAGCAATATATGCTTGTGGGCAATTTTCTGTAGTTGATAACAACCAAACGTAGCATCCAATACTGACAATATTGTTTTTCAGTGGTGTTCTGCAGTTTCTGGCGGTCTTGCGCTGGTGAGAGCTTTTTCTCAGTGGGAAGATTGAACATCAAGAAAGTACTTTATTTTTCATTCGTTTCTTGTAGCCATCGGTATATGAGGGGGGCAAGAGGTCATACCCCCCAAATTTGTAGCATATCTTGTCATTTCGTGCGTTGACAGGCAGTGTCCTGAACAAAATATTACTGCCCGTTTCAAGTCAAAGCATTTGTACCCCCAATTTTTTTAGGTTAGTGTTTTTAGGCAAAATATTTTTAGGTGCTGGCTATTCTATAGCTTGTAACCACTTGCATACAGGCAGCCTGAATATCTCTCGTGCTCAGGCATGTTCCCCAGTATCAAACCTTTCAAACAGTATATTTATTAGTTGATGTCCAACCTTCCACCGACGAAAAGCTCCCAACAACGCAAGACCGCCAGACACTGCATTTAGGCAACCTTCTACAGAACGCATTAACAACTCCTGGTCATGCAGGCTTCTACGCCACTGGTTCACGAAAGTAAACAAACTGTACCTGCGCAAATTCACGTCAAGTATGGAGAAATGAAATGTTGTTGTTCGTCTCTCCAAAACGACCACGTTCAGTGTATTACGTCAGTGCATCTTTGATTCGAGTATTTGTTTGGTAATATCTCCCGATCCGAGTTCAGCATCGTAAACAGTATCAATTCTATTTCAAATTTCTAGCCTTGGTATATTAGATGCAATGGTTCTGCAAGGCAACGTGCATGCTGCAAAAGGCTTGTACATATTTATACAAAGGAGTGCACAAACCGTTTCAAACGTTGGAAATAATGATTTGTAATACGTTGTTGCCGCTTATCTTTGCTTGTAACAGCATTCAAACATACGGCAGCTGTCGGCGCCTCTGCTGTGAAGTAATTTCACACTGAAAGTCCAGGTTGGCAAATGCTACATTTGGGGATTGTGTTTTCTCCTGAAAGACTCATTCGTTTCTATTGCCTTCCTGCAAGTTAGTTTTTGTGTAAGTGTTTGTCTTAAGAGCTTCTACAAAGAAACGTCCCAATTTGTAGAGGTATTTTGCCGCACAGTTTACCGTCATTTGATTTTTCTACTTCAGTGTGCTTTGTCTCCCGAGTTATATGAGATCCTGAGAGCGACGATTATTGTCAAATGTAGTATTGCTGTTCTGAAAAATAAACTTGTTACCAGGATCAGCGAATTGTCCATTTGCTTCCCACGAAAAAAAACGGTTGTCAACACATCCACCCATCAAACGCTTATGCGTTCATCTTGTAACATTAGATACTGCTACAACGCTATGTCAAAGGTGAATTAACCGTTAACTATTCATGAACGAGCAGAAAACACCACAGCTCGTGTAACACCATAGGACATGACTCCGTGCTGGATTTGCCGCTTGTACCCCTACTGGCCTGTTGAAAAGCATTTTTTGAGTATTTGTCTTCACGACAATCGAGCGACATATCGCTTTGCTGGAAATCACTAGCAACGGCGCATACCTATTGCGGTTGCCAAGAAATTCCATCTGCAGATTCCGAACTAAAACTCACCTCAATAGCGTTTGCTTAAAATAATTACGCTTGACTAATTCGGTTGCTTTACGCTTCATCTATTTCCTTTTGACGACCTCAATGAATTAACAATGCTATCGTTCTTTTCCACGTCCAGAGTAAAGAGCATGCTGTCCTACATCATCCAGACGGTGGCATGGTCACACATCAAACAGCACACACGCGTGAGTGGGTATGTGCGCAACCACCACAGGTATTTGCAAACACAGTGCATTCATGCAAATATGCGCGCGCATACACACAACATGATTTTTCCTCGTAAATGCAAATGTAGTTTCACCTAATGCAACCTGTTGTACAGACCTAATTCAACCTATTGCAAACAGGTATTTGATGGCAGTTTTACCTCGAAAAATGACTCTTCAGTTATGAACATTGACGGTCAATTTTCAAAAATCGCCATGTATTACATAATGGTCTTAATCAATTTGCGCTCGCTGCTCTGAGTTTTCGAGTGAGTATAACTGCGAGGCTTTGGGTGCCAAGCTGTTTTCTAATAAAAGGGTGAGTATTTTTCTGTGAATGTTTGATGTCTTGCAATTGCACATTTGCAGACTTTATAACTCTACTTTCATTCGCTGTATATTTCACGGTGCGACTAAAATCAAAACACACCTTATACGTGATCTGAGCTCTACGAAGGATGGTTGTTGCAACTTTTGTTCGAGCAATTGAAAGAACGCCCGCTGTAGTTTTGCAATGGCAATCTCTCATACTTCATGCATAATCTTTGGATACACGTGGCCTTCTGATTCTTTCCCGCCCGTTAGTAGTGCCACCAACACTAATTCCTCATTTTTCTGATTTCGCTGACTTGACTGCCGCACTATCGGAAAAGGTTCGGTTGCTCAGTGGCCAAAGTAGCGGCTGATAAACTTGTTTGAAAGTGAAACGACTAGACTGCTTATCACAGCAATGCGTGGGACTCAAAGTTCACATGCGTGGAACGAATGCTTTAGGACAGCGTGATGCTAGTAGCTGAGCAATCTGCTTTAACTACCGCGGTCAGGTTATGGTACAACCCCTTTCAAGCATCACTTGCGAGTATCAGCAATTGCAAATAAATCATCGAGAAAAGTATCAAAACTTTGCAGTGTCAATTACAACTCTTTGAGATTTGAAGAGGATTCACGTACGCAGTGGTTTTGTAAGGATAAAAGTTGTTCATTATCACAATCTCTTGTTGGATATGTCCAATACTGTTAAATAAATCACAGTGTAAAGTCATTTTTGTCAAGCATAATCGATCCGCAAAGGTCTGTCCATAAAACTCTATTCCGCATGTAATTACTGCCTGATAAACCCTGTCTCTCTGTACCCATAAAATGTTGCATGCAAAACTGTTAAGTAAAAAAGGTATCTGACTGCAGTTAAGTTAAAACGTCCAGATGGTTGGTGTTTGAGTGTAATCTTGTTTCATTATTTCAACCTCTGCACAAGCACTGCTGATGTGTTATTAATTTTATTTAATTTAATTGTTTGTGAGCAGACACAAAGTCCATAGTATGAACACACACACTCTGCAGAACGCACGTCGATAAAAACAGGCAAAACAGCACGTTTTACAAGGCATTGAAGCCGGCGGAATCACAGGGTTACAGACACTTTTTGCAACTGCATTGAAGACAGAGCCATAGGGTTACAGACACGTTCTTAACACTAAAGTTAGCTAACACGTAACACTTGTTACAAAACTACTGCGGAGTAGGGTCAATTCCTAAATTGGTCGAGTCTAGGTGAAATGTGGAAGCATTGTGTCATGTGTCATGACACGCCATCAATCAAACGGATACAGGAAGGTTCGATCACTCATTCACAGAGGAAAATGCGATTATAATGTTCAAAGAATAGTGACGAGTACAAACAATCTGACTGCATCAAAGCATGTAACCATATGTTGTTAGATTTTCTGCATCTTTCGAGAAACAGGTACTTGTATTTTCGTAACAGAGCCTCAAAGGTAGGAATGCTACATTGAACCTGGTGGGTACTAACACTCGCTCTCCAGGGCAGGTTGTATAGAGCTCTGCATTCAAAATCATATGCCACAGGCAATCTCTGCATGCATGACATCCTGAAATTACACCATAATTGTGATGCATACATGAGGGTACAAACGGAACGAAAAAATACCTTTTTAACTGCACTTTTACATCGGGAAAAGGAAGCTCGCAGCTTGTTTGCTGCACAATATTGATATCGCAGTTGTCTCTGAATGTCTTTGTCATCTGAGAGCTCAGTATCCAATACAATCCCCAGATATTTGTATTGGCCAACAGATTTTACGTATTGACCACCCAATTTGAATACTGGAGTGTCTGTGCTTTTTGCACTTTTAGCCTTAAATGTCACACAAACAGTTTTCTACATACGCCTGGCACACATCTAGTATTCTTTGCAACCAACGTACACTTGGAGAAAACACACAAATATCATCGGCAAACATCAAGTGATTTAATAAAACTTCACCGACATAACACCCTTTAAGATACCTGACAAACAATTGTTACTCTAGCGCTTCTTCGCTGACAAGCCTGGCCACCATCATTTGTTGCCTCCATTCCACATATTCTATCAATGCCCTTGTACATTCACTTACAACGCAATATGCCTTTTGTCAGGCTTGTGTTCCATGAAGCATGACCTTTGCTTCGCCGTGCTCGAGTAGACGGATCGGCGGCTCGTTTTCGTGATTTAATTGCTCGCTCAGCAAGGCCTGTCTTGAGCTGTGATCAATTCAAAAGCAAAACAGGATTCACGTGACTAGACGACGGTGCAAGCCGTGATCGACATGACATGTTATTTGATGCAAACGCTTGCCAAGGTGCGATACAAATCACTTTCGTCAGGACTGGTGCACAGTAACCTCTTTTTTTGCCAAGGCACCACTGGTGTTGTACAACCGCCATTCATGTGTAACCACTGCGTCAGTGGACACATTAACCAGATTTTTATAATCTCAGGTGGCATGGAAATACAATCAAACTTCCTGCGGTATATTGAGAATGTGATTTGTGCATTTATACCATTAAAAATGACATCGGGTATGGACATATCAAAAGCGCTGGAAAACACATGCCCTTAAATCTGTTTTCACTCTTTAAAGCAAATCACAATGAATTGGAGCAGGGACCGTCAAACTACGGCACACGAAGCCATCTCATCCGGCCCGCGAAGATATTTTGTCAATAATGAAAAAAAGGGTTTCACGAAAAACTTGTTGATTTGGTAAAACGTAACATTTCCCGAAACAATCACAATACGCAAGATGTTCGGCCATCGAACTGCTGTGTAATAGCTTGTGTGTCCCTCGGACAAAAACGTTTGGAGACTCCTGCATTGGAAGAATGCTACGAATTGCGTACAGATGTGGAGTTCGTGACATTTGTGCTAGATTCTCATTGCTGCTCATGGACAGCAGCTTCTTGACCATGACTGGTAGAGAGTTTTGTATGATTTAAAAGTCAGTGATCAAGTTTTAGTGAAACAGTGAAGCATCTGTATAGGCTGCATTCTTTTGAATCAGGCATGGAGTAGTTAAATTCGCTCATGTCTGCTGCGACTAACGTGTAGCTTTCAAATTCGAAAAGGCACAGCGGTGTTACAGATCAAAAGATAAATCGTCTTTGACTAATTGTAAGCTTAAGTTAATTTTTAAGCATCTTTGGTGATTGTCTATGTGCAATATACAAATCTCATGCGCGATGAATTTCAATGGACTCGTTTCTGCGGCAGAAAGCATCTCGGAATCGCTCAAACGTCAGCGGAAATCGCGTGCAGTGAAGCATAAAAATCAAGTTCCCTTTTACATGGACTGGTAACCACGCATCTGAAATCGTTGTGTCAAGCGTGCGTACAACCCAAGAGCATTCTATTTTGCTTGTGGAAAGGCACACCGACGTTACGTTTTGGTTTGAAAAACACGTTTTAGCTTGTAACAATTTAACTATGCCAAGGGCAAAGGTTAACGAAAGGGAGGTCATCGAGTCAAATAATTTCTGATTTGAGAAATGATCTTACGTTACTTGTAATCAAGTGATGAAGTAATAGCTATGATGAGGTAAAGAAATACTAAAGAGTGAGACGTGACTTACTTCTGCGTAATTCAAAAATAGCTTTGTTTTGAGTAACTAAGGCATTATTAACAATATCCTAAAGCTTTACAGGCTTTGGAATGCAAGCCTGAAAAATATTTTGAACATCTGTAAAATTTTGAAAAATACTGAAAATCATGCAATCATGTATTCGTACTGGAAAGTTGACATGATCCTTTTTATGAATGAAAATTGAAGTTTAGCAGTGCTAAAATATGATTCTAAATACATCATTGCAAAGCATGTTTTGAAACACTAATCTTGTTTGCGATAAACAACAAACCTTGATGTCATTTGTAATAATGCTTTTGAACAAGGGATATCTTTCCTTTTGACTGGTTTTCAATGAAGCCATCAATCAATCAAGACTGTCCGTACAGTTTCCTAAAAAGCATTACATAACAACATCACAAAACTACAAGGACCAACCTAAAATGTTGTTCATTCGACTTCTGTACAAGACCAGTAAGCCATGATCCACTGAGATAGTTCTTTGAGGCTTGGATTTGGTGAGCCCTAACAAGTTTCAAGAGACCGCAACTTTTTTATCTAAATATGTATAGATAACCGCGGTTGCCTCAGTATATTTATAGTCATTAGCAATGCAGATGTTACAGAAACGTTTTTCAATTTGAGTCTCACGAGTCTCACGCAACGAAACAGGTTCTTATCCATCAGTGTTCATCGAGGTAACACCAAAACGCAATGTATAAATTTGGGAAACACAATTTCGTCTTAGTATCCACGTTCTTGTAATTTCAGTGAATGCCACGTCCTTGAACTTGTTCCGCCATGATGAGCTATCTACTGAGCAAAACTAGACTAACCGCAATTTGCCGACATGATACTGTATCCCAGTGGTTCCATACCTTCAATGTCTGCGGCACACTGTTCAACTCAGTTTTCTTCGCGCGGAATATCAAAAATAATGACTGAGACGTAACTACTGGAAACGTCCTCTTTGGAGGATCCTTACACAGTGGGTTCAACGAAGTCGTCCTCAGTTTTGAAAACTTCGCGCCAATGTGCCGCAGCTCACCAGTTGGGGAGCACTTCATTGTATCCTGTCAAATATCAATGTCTCGTGGAAGTGATCTGAACTGAGAGGTAATATTACGTGACAAACAGGATTGTGGTTAAACGCTACATTTCAATGGAAATTTCTACTATTTTTGGTTTTCCGTTGAAAATTTGTCAGTAGGTTTATAAATGCTCGCTTAAATGAGGCAAAAATCTCGCTTGCCTGTACCGTGTTCTCAATTCTGAACAGCGAGGTGCCCGTTTTACTGAGGTCCTTCATAATAGAAAAACAGTGAATTTCATTCGGTGCTCACAAACCGTGGTCATTCTACCAAAGTGGTCATGAAGCGAAGTTTTACCGCATTTCGAGAGGCAACTGGAAAAATTTAAGATACCGTTTCGGTCCCTTAAAACACATTAAAAAGCACTGCGCACGCAACTACTGAAGTTCCACAAAACATTTGAAATAACATGGTTATTTTGATAAAACGACAACAGTTCGCTGAATGCTGATACTATCGGTTTTGGAAAAATTTCTACTTCAAATCAAGGTATGCCAGGTTTTCACCCAGCGAAAAACTAAGACAACCTAAGCAACGATAACGCGATAGTGGATGATGCCGATTTTATCCGGATGTAATCAGCACAGTTTAGGAAAAAGTTGGCGAACATTGGACGAGCGTGACAGTGAATTACTGAGTATCAGCGCTTCCAAAACATTGTCTGCGATGACGGTTGTTGTTGCATTTGATTCAAACACTTATGAGCGCCATCTTGTGGGCTATCTTATGGTACTTTCTTATCCAGTGTAATTGCAATATTTTTTAAACACCATTCGTCACTGTCAATGCGAGATTGTATTCGAAGTTTATGAATAGATGAAATCGAAAAGTGGGTCAAAGTGAGTTTAATGAAACTGAACCTGAATTTGAAATGATAACGCATGAATTTTTGTTGCAAAAATGTTGGTGAAAGGAGCCAAGTCGTGAAAGCCGGTACCAGACAGTGACTCTGACTGAGAAGGATCCGGGAAAAATTGCTTCAGACAAATCTTTTGAAAAATAGCATTGCACATGTATCCAGTCTAGGCATGATTATAGTATATATCCGCATCACGTTTGTTGCATCCGAAAATGGAAAATTATCACACAATAGAAACACACCTAAACTGCCATGTTTATTTGATCCTCGCAAAAATTTAAACTTCGTGAGATAACGTGATATTTTGGAAGCTGTCCATGATCACGGTGTTTGAAATCCGGCCCATGCACTCGTCAAGGAGTAAAGAAAAAAAATTATTCGGGCAGGAAGGCAGTTTGCTAATGAAACACATTATCACAACAATGATATTTTCCAGAAACTCCACATGTGAAATCGGACTGTGGTTTACAAAAGCAAGAGGAAAATATGAAAAATTACTGAATGAAACTATAGAAAAATCGCGTTCGAAAATTCGAATGTTGGAATAAGTAAACAAAAAACATGCACGCAAACAGATGCTAAAAGAGAATTCGTTAGGATAGAAATAACACCATTACGAAACATTTCACTTAAACCTGATTTCTATTGTCACAGGCGTTATTATACGATAAATCCGAAGTAAACATCTTCTCAGCGAGTTATCAAAGTTAGGATTATACATTTAAGTTCAATGGTGCAAATTTCACCCTTTGCCCAGCTCTGATCTAAAGAAATACTCTTACGCACACATGAAAACAGCATCATCCATGAGTCAACAAGTGGCAAGTACACTCTTTGCTGGAATTACAAGTGATCGCATAACATAACAAACGTGCCACAAATCAGTAAGTGGTCAAATTACAACAAACATACCAAGACCTCTAAGATTCGAACAACTTTTCTTGCTAGTTTTTCTGATGAAGTGCTGAACACGTTTGCGACTTCAAGAACACATAACTTTGTTGGTAACAGGTCGAACAAGCACAATCAGGGAAAATATTCACAAAACTGTAACAAAAATAACATGTAATTCTTGTGTAAAACGGCAAACCATTTGTTACGTTATACAACGTATTTGTCTCAAAAACGTCACAGGCGTTTTGGGAGTATGAAATCGTCATTGTATCAGTCACACGTTTCTCTTCCTTCGTTTTCCATGTTCCATGAAAAGACACAAGATGTGTCTCATGTGGCCCAAATGGACTAAAATGTTGCACAAGTATAGGACTCAAAGTGATTTGGAATATAAATATTTCTCTAAGAGATGTCCGACCTTCAGCAGTAAATCGTGTACCGCTGAAATGGTATACAGGTATTGAAACATATTTCTCAAATTTGTTTGTTGCATAATTAAATGTCTTGCTCTAGGACCTTTACACATCTTCCCTTAAACCAGGTCAAAATTCTCAGAAGCGCAGTTAGAAACGAGATAAAATAAAATCAAACAATTTTGTTGCCAACAAAAAAAATGATTGAGTCACATCGCAGCACTGGCATAGTTTTCTTTAACATGACAAACGAACTGCTGAGGGGCAAAATGTAAAAGAACAAATAAGTTATCCTCTCGAGATTTGCTCGCGGAACATCATAGCGTTTTGTTTGATGGTAAGTTGCATTATGCAAAATTTTTTGCTCTATCACAAGCTGATGGAATGATGATAACGTCTTTGGCCCGTATTGCAATTCTACGCAACATTGACAATTTTCCAATCGGCTAACACACATTCGCCAAAGTACAGTATGATGCCACATTGGAAAACCTCTTGTTTTGATTGAAGCTCTTGTCGCTGAGAGGTCGCTGGAGCGTTCAGATATATAAACACTTTGATATGCAAAAATGAATGTTTTTGCCATTTTGCCACCAACTAAAACATCAGTTTTTCTAAGCACGTTTATTGTGAAAAATATTTTGTTCACGTCCATTTTTCTCATCAGTTAATTAAAACAAAAGACAGATTTCATCTTTGGCAAACGTTTAATGTTGAAGATTGCAGGATGGATTCAAGAAGATTTTGCTTCCTCTTCATCTCTTAGAACCTTTTCTTTGACTTCACATCTTCTGCACACTTGACAACTCATCGGACAGTTTTGCTTCATCCAGTTTTTTTGCCAGTAGCTCGCACAACTACCTTGTTGTTCCCAGAATTTGCAGTTTTCGTATTTATCCATGCAATCTGAGAATAAAAGTATGAAGTAGTTTTGTTCAGTGAAAATATTGCTAAAGCACGATGGGATGTCTTAAAGCTTTGAATGTTATTCTGAAATGTTGCTGTTTTGTTGGAATGTTTCGGCACTCACAATGACTTTTACTGCCTTCTGCAGAAGTATAAGCGAATAAAAACTGAGGTATACACCACAGATTTCGTGTATAATACAACGAAAATACATGTAAACTACGTCCTACATCGAAACATTATTTCAAAGACTTTACAATGCTGAAAATGTCTTGCCAATAATTCATTGAATATTACACCAGCGTTTGATAGTAAAAAGGCTGTGTATTTGTTGTATATCAGGTGCATGGGACGGCTCGTATGCTTTGCATGCTAACTCGTAACAACTCCAAAACAATTTTTCATAACATTCAAAAGAAAGCAGAATCCATTTCCAATTTACAGTATAAAGGAATATTTTAAGAATTTTGTTTGAATGGCATCAAAACCCGATAATACACCTACTTATTTGAAAATCGCTTAAAAGGAAGGGGAAAATTTTTCTAATATCCCTTGTAGTTAAAACAGGTAAGATATGTTAATATGCATTATTACTTAGTACAGACGAAGCCAGGGGTCTAACGGAGCAAGGGCCCCGCCCAATTTCTAGCATTTCGTATTATTTTGTGCATTCAGAGGCGGTGTCCCAAATGAAATACTGTTGCTAGCTTAAAGTCAAAGGATTGGCCCCCAAAATTTTGGTCTGGTTACGCTAGTGTTATTATTTTAATAATATTACTTACAAGCAACAATTATTATTCAATAACGATATGTTGAATAATGCCTAGTAACCTCGAACATAAAATATAAAATAATAGCACAAGACTTGTATTGAATTTGTTTTCACGTTTCGCACATTATGGTTGAATTTGCACTGCCGCAGATGTAACACAAGATCAATCTCATTAGTCTCTCTATCAACAATGGAGACGATTTCAGCACCCATGAGCTTTGAACATTTTTCAATCTATGTGCATGATCTGACATTCAACCTTGGCAACGAGTGGTTACGCCAAACAACCATTATGCTGAAATCCACGTTGTCAGTGTTGCTGCAGAAGCTACAAAAATGGTATTTTGTTTCATAATATCAGTCTTGGCTTGTAAAAACAAACCTAAACACAACAGAGCTGTGACAAGACATGACAGTAAATTTTTTCTTAATCTCAATCTCACAACAATCGCATGTGAAAAAGTGCGTACGATTTGAGATTGCCTTTTTTTCACTATCATGTATTGACACAACGCTTGTATAACGTGTTATTACACGTGTTGCACGTAGATATCAACCAAACTCTCTGCTGAAAAGTACAGCACTAACAAACAAAGCATCAAGTGTCACCTTCTCTACATGATGTAAGTTGACGAGGTTGAATCTCCACGGAAGGCGCACAAGTGCAAACTCGACAGGATTTTTTGCAGAGATTTGCGATTTTCAGTCCAAAAGAATCATAATCGCAATAAGCAGGTGCGAGAATGGAACACCAAGAACTTTTATCTTTGCATGAACCTGGTATTGAAGAAAAGTTTCTTTAATGCAAAAAGTGCGTCTCCTTAAAATGTTACCATCAATGTGACAGATAGCATTAATATTCGGATTAACCTTCTTCACTTTAAAACTTCTTTTGTGTCTTTTGACATTTGTGATTGTTTTAGTTTCTAAGAAAGCAAAAAATTAAGGTCGAATGTAAACGTTACCACAAAAAACAATATATAAATATCACCATCAGAAAATCATATTTGCATCATTAGCTTGACCGATTTCTTCTACCAACATCGCCCAAGAAAACAGTTTGTGAACACAGCTAATTAGAAATATTTGTACAGAAAGTTGACGAATGAAAAAAAAAATGGAAATACTAACGAGATGCTTTGACGCATTTTCATTACTTGGCATTCGTCTGCTCTAATGCGCAATATCCATTACCTGCATCACATGAGCGAGCTTGTATTTCTTTGCAAGAATTACAAATTCCACATGTTTTCCTGCACTTCTGCTTCACAAAGTAGCTGTACAAGTTTTGATCTTGGCAAAGTTTCTCGATTCCTTTCGCTTCACAAACCACGCTGGAATCTTTGCAATTCGAGTCTGGATTGAGAAATGGATACAAATTATCATATAACATTTTTTTTAAAACGCTAGAAAATCGAAGGTTTTGAAATGTTGTAATAATGCAAGCAGAAGCGAATGCTCATAAAAACTACAAACCTAACTGACGTCGCCCTGCAGCTTTAAACAATACAGCAATCCACAGCGAAACCGAACCACTCCATGAGCTCCAAATCATGATTTTTCTGCTTTACATTCACGGGGCACTACGCGCATATAATGATATTTTTCCTACGTTGTGTTCAAATTACACGCATAAACAACTCACCGCATTCGGTTCCATTTTTTTCATTACACTTTCCGGAAGCAACTAAAGTAATAAAAATAACCAAGAGCTTCATATTGGCCATACTGTATCAATATTCAGAATATAAAATCAAATATTCTAAAGGGTACACTAATCTTCCTGCATAAACAGTTAGATTTCAGTCATTGCCTTACAAATCATGATCCTCAGAAGGTTTGTATTCTCACACAAGCCGTCTCTATCTTACAAGCCAGTTAAAGTTTCTATGACCTTGGAAATCAAAACGGAACAGCACATCTGGTACAAACTTGCAAAGAAAAGCACACCTCCTTCGTTGAAAGGTACCTAAGAAGTAGTTTGTTTAAAATCTTTATGAGACCGAAGCAACAAGTCATAGCGCCTTGCATTGCTTCATTAAATTTGACAAAATAGTTGAACTGCTGACTTGTCCAATGTCAAAGGGGCACTTTACCACTACTGTGAATGACCCATTAATACACAGTATTTTATAACGAGCTGTTCATACTGGTGTAGGATGAAAAAAAGAGTTGTAGATGATTATATCATCTTTACGACGTCACGTAATTGTTCATCAGGTTTCGCAAACGTTCCTAAATTACAACCCACATTTCGAAAAATTATTTCATCCTGTTTTATAGTTGCGTGGTTGGACAACACAATTTGATTGCAGGTTTTTCCCCTAAGCTTTCAAGGACTGGCAATTATAATGTATGTGTTTGCATTATCTGAAAGTAAGGTTTAGGATTTAGTAAATAAAAGTCAAATACCTTGAGGCTTTTTGATTGAAGCTACGTCAATGGATTACGCCGTGTGTTCGCGAAGAAATATGCGACTGACACAGTCGATAATAAACGTTAGCAGTTAGTGGAAACGTTTGGGCACTCAGTGGGATGTTACGTCTGTAATTATTCCGTAGAAACCTGTTATTATCGTTTTGCGTTCCGCGGCCAACGTTTGATTTCTGATGTAAGTGTAGTAACAAAGTTTGTCCGCCAATTTTTAAATCTGCTGTAGGTAGAAGTTAAGAAAGTATTGAAGCTCATGGTTGCGTACAAGATATCCAAATTCCATTAATTGAAAAACCGCCATAAAGGCACCCACGTTTTCAATGCGTCGAGAATCATTTGGTGCTCTACAAAACGCGGGATAATTCTGAAATGATGTTAGCCTGTTTGCTCAGAATCTCGCCAGTATCATCAAAATTCTTGGAAATGTGCTCTTGTACACTCAAGTCAAGATTTTGTCAGCTCGCGACAATACCCGCTATTCTCGCATCCATTGATTGGCCGAATGAGTTCAATTACAGTATATCAGAGCATCAAAATGTTAGAGTGTAACAAAGTGCCCACATTCCGAAGGTGGTTCGAACTTTCACCATGGCCTATTTTGCTTTCACAACTGCGAGTTAAAATAAAGGAATAGTATCTTTTTTCAGGTAAAAATTATTTCAATAAGTCTGGAAACTATTCTCACAACTGGGTGGAGTATTGAATTTAGGCTTTGTTGCATGAATCTGTGAAAATAGACGAAATCTTTTTTATGAACTTGCGCGTTAAATAAAAAACTGAAACGTGTAGTGGGGAATGAATTTTATTACCGGCATTTCTAAACATTGCAATGTTGATGGGAAGTCTTTTATGCACCGCAAGTCCATGAAAATAGGAAATTGAATAATACGTCTGATTTCCTGATAGGCTATGCATGAATACAAATAATCTGTATCAGCAGCAGAATTTAATCAAATATCCTCATGAAAACACTTTATGAAAATACCAGTTGAATTAGCCTTCTTGATAAAGCAAACAGTGCCCGCATTGGGCGAAATAACCAAATAATTGCTAACACTAGGAATAAAAATGATTTGATTTGTTGACCAGAGTTGATTTACTTTATCTTCAAAACCTACTTTTCAACCGAACTTCACCTCACATCTTTGTGCAATGCTGCAAAATGCTCTTCTGAAATATCTGTCTGGCAAAAAAGTAATAAACAAAACTGATGAGAGGGTTTGATTCTTGGCAAAGTTCTCATCTACATCTTTTAGCTCCTGCGGGTTATCTGAAGCTTGTACGGGTTATCCCAGACAGACAGATGGTGCAATTTACTGTCAATATCCTTTCAACTCGTGGGCTTCAAACTCGAAAAAGCGATGGGCAATGTAGCCGTTTGCGACGCTTGAGCAATGGCTTACCATAAGGCTCATCGCTGGCGTCTTTGTTGTTCATCGATTTAGGTGATATTCAGTCAACCAGGTCATGTCAGTACGGATACGCCGACGCCTTTGCCCTACTCTACTCGAACAAGTCTTGGGAAGAGCTGGAGAAAACTTTGTCCGCAGATATGTGCGTAACCATCGAGTTCCTCTCACCATGGAAAATTAAACGTAGTGTGACTAAAACAACATCAACCGCTTTCTACCAAAATACGAGAGGAACAAACCATCAACTCAGGTAACGTCCAAGGCAAAACTCTGCCCTACACCCCAGCGTATCTTGGGGTCAAGTTGGATGGTCAACTGACCTACAGTACAAGCACCACGTCGAGGGTCTACGTCAGAAATTTTTGCACGCAACAATCTTCTGCGCTGCCTTGCTGGCTCGTCATGGGGTGCCAGTACACCCATCATTAGTACATTAGCACTTGCGATCGTCTTTAGCGCAGCTGAATATGCTTCCCCAGTTTGGTGTCTTAGCTCTCACAGCAAAAAACTGGATCTTGCACTACATGACAGGCTGCGCCTTATCACTGGTCGTTTGCGTCCCACCTCACCAGGGCTATTGCCGATTTTGGAAGGCATTGCACCACCAAACCTGCGCAGTGAGCAGCTCACATCCAGTACAAACTGGGATGCCAAGCTGCATTCAACAATCAACGCCCCCTCTACGGTTTTATCGCAGACCTGCAGGGCCTCGATCCACAACGTCTGAGGTCGAGATGCCCTTTCCATCGCCATGCTGCCACCCTAATAGCCTCTGGGTTCGAGATCAAAAAAGCATGGATGGACTCATGGAGGGACATTACACCTATCTCTAGTTTTGCGTGATCCCAAACATCGGTCTTCCCTCTGGCTGCAACCTTCCCCATAATCTCTAGGTCACGTTAAACACGCACAGAACTAGAGTCGCACGCTTCGGCTCTTGCATGTGTCATTTGGGGCTGAGAGAGACAGATTCGTGCATATGCGGGGAGGAAAATATAATAGCACACCACGTATCCATTACTGCAAGGCCCTCTGACCAACAAACTCCCTTGACGGCTTGGCGTCTCCTGGTCCAGAGAGTGTTTGTCAGTTGGGCAAACTTGTAGGGATCGCTTGAGGGTTGCTGCTTATGTGAAAGGAGAAGCACAAGTAGTTCTTAAATCAGTGGGAAACCTATTTCAATCACAGGCCAAAAGAATTGTGAAATGCCCCTGGCAAATCGCAATAAGTATTCAAGTATATCTCAAAGAGAGACTTCTCCTTACTGTGCAAGCATTTGCTTATCGTGTAGTTTCGTTTTTACACAAGTTATGTAACAAAATTCTGAAGCGGATCATGTTAAATGTTCGCGTAGGCCGCATTTGGCCCTCGTGCCTCAGGTTTTCAACCCCGTTCTAAATCTTTGTTCGATGTTTCCTTGATTTATTCTGTTTGTTCATTTTCGCTTAATTCTAACTTTTTGCTTCGCTTTTTCAAGACAAATTACAAAGCCATGCTTTTCATGTAGTAATATCTGGGAAAAATCAGACGATCTATTTTACAAATTTACCAACACTTTGAATTTCGGGAGAATGTTTTAAATATTTGAAATGTTCTCCGAAGTTTCGTAAGTTTTCCTTCTCAGATTGTTTGAAAGTTTTAACACATTTGGACATTGTGGTCTGGGAAGCATGAAAAAATTTCTGAAGCAACGTTGCATGTCATTTTGCCGCCCAGGGTGTTCTGTGCATTTCCTTTTATGAAAAGTATAAAAACACGAATAAAATGGGTCAGGGACATATCTAACCACAAGTACAGCATTAGGCAGTGGTGTAACTGACATGGGGGCAAAAGGGCGAGCCGCCCCTCCTGTCAAGCTAAATGTAAAAGCTGGGCCCCTTCTAGTTGACATTTTGATACTTAGTATTCTTTAGGTTGTTGTATTTTTGCGTTTTCGGGTTGTTATCGATTTTTTAGCTAGTATAGACATCCACAACATCCAGAGATTCACTATCATTTCTTAACGTTTTTCTGAGTTTTGGCGAGTGGGTCCCCTACGGTGACCAGTGGGCCCCCTTCAGCTAAGCGTTGCCCCTGCTGGCTCAAACCTCTAGTTCCGCCACCGGCATTAGGTGCATAAATTGAAAATATTGGGTGCAAACAGGTTCCGAATGTGGTCAAGGGTAGCATTTGGGCAACATTTCATCGTGTAAGTTTTTATTGTCATACTACACAGACCCTAGTGCACTAGCAGTAACTTTTGGCATTCAGTTGCTTTTTCACACTCAAATGCATGACAATGCATGATCATATTGGGTGAAGGAGTGTAGTAAAAATGATGTCTCAATGAAGGCATTCAGAACACATAAAAATTGATCTTGCGTTTGAAAATGCTACATTTCCACTACCTCCTTTAGTTATACCTGTATACTTGCGACATCTAAAATTTAATTTGTTTAGTTTTTCTCCAAGAATCTGAAGACCTAATGTTAGAGTTGAATAATGTTTTGATTTATTGCATCATAAACGCAAACGTTGACATCAGGGATTGTAGTGAACTAGACCTCAAGTTTAACTCCATTGCAAAGTTTATACCGTTCGCATAACTCACATCCGCAACCAGAAATCACGCAGCACAGTCACAGTTTCAAATAAACTTGTTGTGAATGCGTCAAGAAGGCGATTATGTGAGAACACAAACATTAAAACTGCCTTGGCTTTCTTCAGAAGATTGCCTGCAACAAAAATACACAAAATAGTAAAATACGCATTTCTGTAGCTGCACAGCGGCTAATATGCGAACGACGTCTAGGACCAATAAGGCAGTCAAACATGAGCGACGTTTTTCAGTCCATGCACACCAGAGGAAGGATTGTAGTATTCTAGCACCATCGCAGTCACCTAGTCACAATTCAAATGCACTTTAACGACACTGTCTTCCTCTTGCTGCGGCGAAACTAAAAAACATGGTTAACCAGTTTTAAATTCAACAAGCACCATATCACGCTGCTTGTCACAGGCTTGTCACGTGGTAAGTGAGACAAACTCGCGGACGACAAGGCTGACAAGAGGTGAGAAATTTCTTCACTGATCTAACATCACCAAACCCAAAATTACGCAAACGATGAAGTAGATTAGCAAATATTTTATTAGGCTAGTTTTTCTTAAAGAAGCAGGAATCCAAACCGTAATTCCCAGCGTAACTCAAACATCTTCTGCAAACTTCGTAGCTCTATGCCATCCCTATTTCTGAAAACCAATACCAGTGCATCTACCATCTCAACATTTTAATTATCGTTAAAGACAATCATTATTTTTCTTCAATTTATGGTTTGGAACAATCACTATTATTCTTCAATTTATATTCAGTTAGGTGTAACTGGCTTTGCCAAAGTTTTAGCTTTGCTTCAAATGCTCTAATCTCACCAAAAACGTTGTGAATGAGTTTGTCCTTTCCTTGGTCTGACGCATTCAGATAGTTTACAATTTCTGTTACATCCACCAAGGAAGCAAGTTTGTGGGCCACTGAGCATTCGAACATCCAGGCAGTTTCTCTTTAGAATGTGTTTTTACGTTTACTGGTATGTATTGTTCGCAAAATATAAATATAACATTCTGAACGAATTGCCTATGTCCCAAGTAAATCACTTTTGCTTCACACATTGCACGTAAACTCCACAACGTTTGCAGTTAGCGTTTGATCAAAGAAGAAAGCTTGATTTGTATAGGTTTCTAATGGCTATCGGGAGAAAATTCTCAATTACAGCAAATGCTTTTTGTGTAATTACTGTACATCTTACAATAATTTATGTACAGGAAAATGTTAAAATACCAAATATTCCTAGGAAACCTCGCCGGCTGGAGTGGAACCCTTCGCGGGCAGAATCTGGCCGGCGGGCCGAACTTCGGGGACTGCTGGTTTATAAGACTAAAGGCAGCTTCACACAGAATCCGATTACGGCTTACGATCCGGCTTATGGCCAACGGCAGTCTTACCACATCCACCAAGAAAACCATCATCGACAACACCGGCAATCCGGCTTACTTAAAACAATTTTAAGTAAGCCGGAAGCCGGTCGAATCCGAGAAAATTAACCCGGATACGGCCAACGGAGCTTGTATGTAGACTGCCGCTGGTCAAAAGCGGGATCGTCAGCCGTAACCGGATTCTGTGTGAAGCCGCCTTAAGAGGTGGTTTTAATGAAAGGAAAGAAGGTTATTTCCTTCATGCAGGCATGTGTAATATTCCACATAACTAGCAACGTTTTCGCTTTTCAGCATTTTATTTAAACACATGACAAAGCTGATGCATCAAAAACTGTTGAAAGTGTAATGTAGTTTGCCTTTAAGCATGAAAAGAGCAATGCCTTTTATGATTATTAGACGAGCAGTAACAAATCGTACATTTTTCTGGAACGTATCTGAGATTCCAATTCTTGCCTGATCACAATATCTTTTTTTTGCGAAGAGGCGAAAGAAAACTTGTGGGAATTTAGTATCCAGTACCCTCTTTTCTGAAAGTAAACGCGATCGTATAACGTAACTAAAGTGCCACAAATCAGTAACTTGTTTTAACTGCAATAAATTTATCAACAGGGTTGGGTTCATTCGTTGTTGATTCTAACAACTCTCCTGCTTTCTTTTGTGATAAGTAGGTGAACACGTTTGATTTTGCAAGAAGGTAAATCTTTGTTGGTAACAGTTCAAACAACAGCAATCAAGGAAAATAATCACAAAAATGTAACAAGAAATAACACGTTTTTCATGTGGTAAAAGGACAAATCTTGGTACGCTATAAAACGCCAATATCTCAAAAAATTCACAGTCATTTTTCAAACAGAAACATTCCTGAAAGAAATCCTTCTTGTATCAGCCACACGTTTCGTTTTCTGCGTTTTCTATGTTCCATGAAATGTTATTTAAGCAAGTTCATTGTGAAAAACATTTTGTGTATGTCCATTTTTCTCATTCCCTAACTCTTGAATGGATTGAGTTAGAGAGTCCGTGAACACATCGTCGGATCCGGAAGACAGCAATGAATTTTTTGGCGTAGGTTATGCGCACTGGTGACGTTGTTTTGGGTGAAAACCCAGTTTTCACGTTGCCAAGAAAAAAAAGTTGCTTTCATTCAAAAAAACGTAGAGCTCAAATCAAAATCGTCGGAACTAAACTTTCTAGATAAAAAATGTCGGTAAGGACCTTACCTTTGCGATGATTATCACAAAAATTGAAATTAGTTTTGGGGGATCAAACGGGACTAAATCCAAGAAGTTTTGTTTTTTTGTCGCTCAAGCCACTCTTCTGCCAGTTGTCACTCACGAAACGTCTCGAAGTTGCAGAACAGGTGTTTTTAGGTATCTTACAACATCCCACCAAATTTCAAGCCAAAACATTCACAGGAAAATATTTTTCTTGAGGAAAATCAAAAAATCCACAAGGCGGCTGAATCAATTTTTAGATTTTTCAGGCCATATTTCCCAAACGCTTAGGCTAGAAAGTTAATCAAGGTCTCTAAAGCTTAAGATTATCTCATAGACCATTTCAAAGGACGAACCAAATAATTACATCCTGTAATTGTTTCTCAGTACCCCACAACGTCATCTGGGAGTGAATCGATCCAACCCAACCTCCTTCACCCAGATTTCCCCTCAAAAACAGCCCGGACTCAAACTGTTTGAGAATATTATATTTCTGAGGTCTTCAGACGGAGTTGAAGCGAAAAAAACGGATCGAAAAAGCTAAAAGGGATGCGGTGAACGAGTTTTTTGATTTTCTGTGAAAAGTGCCTAAAAATCAGCATGTTAAATACAAAAATATGGATTTTTTTATTTCAAAGGCAAAAGTACTTTTTCTCAAACTCATTGGATTCCGTGCTGTCTTCTGCATCCAGGGATGTTTTCACTGGCTCGTCAGCCCAATCCATTCAGGAGTTATGGCCGATCATAGCTTTGCCCGCAACTGTAGTGACCGGAGCGGCGTTAAAGGTTCGAAAACGAAGATCTTTCAAATTCGCAAATGTTTGATGTTGAAGTTCTCAGGATGGATTCAAAGCGATTTTGTTTCCTCTTCATCTCCTACAACCTTTTCTTTGACTGCACATCTTCTGCACACTTGACAACTCATCGGACAGTTTTGCTTCATCCAGTCTTTTTGCCAGTAATTCACACAACTTCCTTGCTGCGCCCAGAAATTGCAGTTTTCGTATTTGTCCATGCAATCTGAGAATTAAAGTATGAATTAGTTTTGTTCAGTGAATATATTACAAAGGCATGATATCTTTGGCGATTTATATTGATTTTCTAAAATGTTGCTGTTTTGTTTGAATGTTTCTTTGCATCTTAATCGCTCAACTAGAGTGTGCTTGCAAGGATTTTAACTGCTTTTTGTAGAGGTGTAAGTGCATACAACTATGGTATATGCCACAATTTTGGCATATCATTGAACGAGAATACATGTAAACTTCATCTTATGTCGAAACTTTTTTCAAAGCACCTAAAATACTAAAGTTCTTTCGTCACGCCTACAATTAAAACTTCCGCGTTTTGCAATAAAGAATACTGTGAAATTAATCAGTATCAGGTGTTTGTAACGGCTATTTTGCTTTGCAATCTAACGCGTAATAACTGCAAAATAATTACTCACGATCTTGAAAAGAAAGCAACATCAATTCCTACCTACGCAGGACAAACTAAGTATTAATTTTGAATTTTGTCGGAACTGTGCTTTATCTACGGATTTAGAAATTCCTTCAAGGAAAAATGAAAATTCCATCGTATCTCTTGTATTTTTCATTGAATCAAGCAAGATATATTTAGTATATGTTGTTGCTTCATGAAATCATTTTGTTTCAAATAATAATTATTTAACAACTGTAAATTGAATAACGGCAAACGACCTCGAACATAAAGTCAATACTTGAGAATTTGAATGCGTTTGTTTTCACGTTTCGCACACTCTCCATTTGAACGGCCCCGGAGGTGAATACAGATCATCTTCTATCGCCTGCACTTCAACGCTTAGAGCAGTTTTTCAATCTACATGCGTGATCTCACATTGCATCTTGTCAATGAGCGGCTACAGCAAACAACCATAATACCATAAATCCACGTTGTCAATGTTCTTGCAGAAGCTACAACATTTGTCTTTTGTTTTACTATATTGCTTGTTGCTTGCATAAACAAAACACTAAGTATAAGTGAAATGTGATAAGATAAGCCAGCAAATGTTTCTCATCTCACGTCACACACATACAAAAACATTTTAAACAAAATTATAACTTGCAATAGTTGATTATAACGTGTAATAACGCCGGTTGCCCACGGATATTAATCAAACTCTATTAAAAACTACAACATTCACAATCAAAGCATCATGTGGCACCTTCTCTACATGATGTAGGTTGACGAGGTTCAATCTCCACAGCAGGCGCACAAGTGCAAACTCGACAGGATTTTTTGCAGATATTTGCAATTTTCAGTCCAAAAGAACCATAATCGCAATAAGCAGGTGCAAGAATAGAACACCAAGAACTTGTATCTTTGCATGAACCTGAAATAAAGAAAAGTTTGTTTAATGCAAAAGTCATTCGTTGATGTAGTTAGTCAGGTTAAAATATAGTGAGATTAAAACTCTGTGTAGTAAGTGGGGTCAAAAATCGTCGGTTTAGCTAGGGACTTTAAACTTTTACCACTAATGTGACAAATAGCATTAAAATCGGAATAACTTTCTGTATATGAAACTTTAATATTTATGGACATTGCTGGCTGCTTTAATTTCTAAGAAAGCTAAAAATTATGGTCTATTGAAAACGTTAGTACAAAAATAAATTAATGAATATCGTTATTAGAAAGTCAGATGTGCATTAACAACTCGGTCAAATCCTTCTACCAACCTCTCCCTAGAAAACAGTTTGTGAAAGCAGCCAATTAGAAATATTTGTGCAGAAACGTAATTCATTTGAAAGCATTTAAAGTAGTAATAGCACGAATCTTCCACGCCTTTTCAATACTTAACATTTTTCGGCACTAATGGGCAATTTCTCTTACCTGCATCACATGAGCGAGCTTGTATTTCTTTGCAAGGATTACAAATTCCACATGTTTTCCTGCACATCTGCTTTACAAAGTAACTGTACAAGTTTTGATCTTGGCAAAGTTTTTCAATTCCTTTTGCTTCACAAACTACGCTGGAGTCTTCACAATTTGAATCTGCGTTGAGAAATGTATTCACATCATCATATGACAGTTTTGCAAAACGTTTGAAAATCGAAAGTTGTGAAATATTGCAATAATGAAAGCAGAGGTAAATGATCATAAAAAATACAAATCGTTTTGAGATTGGTGTGCAGCTTGAAGCAATACAGCAATGCACAGCGAAACCGAATCATTCTATGCGATGAATACTGTGTTTTTTCTGCTTCACATTCACGTAGCACTTCGCACATCTAATTATTTTATTCTGATGTTGCGTTCAAAGCACACGCATAAACAACTTACCGCATTTTCTTCGTGTTTTTTCGCTACACTTTCCAAGAGTAATAAAAGTGATGAAAAAAACGAAAAGCTTCATATTGGCCACACTGTAAAATCTTCAGAATCACAAATCAAGGAGTGTAAAGACTACAGCAATCTTCCTGCATATAAACAATTAGGTTGCAGTTATGTTCTTTAAAATCAAAACCCTCAAAAGTTTCATATTCTGATACAAGTCGTCGCATTCGTTGAAGCCACCGTAATGCTTGTAAAACCATGGAAAGCAAAAGTTGGAGCAGCACATCTGGTATACACTTGCAACAAAAAGCACATCTTTTTTCGTTGCAAAGACTCTAATTAGTTGTTCATTTAATATCCTTGCAGGACCGAATCAACAAATATTGTACCTTGCATTGTTTCATTAAATTTGTCAAAAGAGCATATCTGTTGACTTGTCCACTGTCAAAACGGCACACTGCCACCACTGTGAGTGTCCACGCAATGCATAGTATTTTATATCGAGTTGTTTACGTTGGTGTAAAAAAATCATAGATGATTCATTGATGAGTCATAAGTGATTACACCATTTTTATGATGCCATGCTCATTAATGATCATGATGTTTCGCAAATGTTCCTGAATAATTATCCACGTTAAAAAAATTAATTTCATTCCGTTTTATTGCTGCGTGGTTGGACAACACATAATTTCATAGTAAGTTTTTCCCCTAAGCTTTCAAGCATTGACTACAATAATGTATGTGTTTGCATTATGTGAAAGTCAGATTTGTGATTAGGTAAATAAAAGTGAAAAAAACTTGAGACGTTTTGATTGAAGTTATGTCAATTAATTACGTCGTTCTTTCGCGAAAGAATATCCCACTGACAGAGTCAATCACTAACGTTAGCAGTCAGAAATACGTTTGTGGCACTCAGCGTGATGTGGCGTCGGTAATTATTCAGTAGAAACCTGTTATTATCGTTCCGCGTTCCGCTGGTAAAGCTTGATTTCTGATGTAAGAGTCGTCACAACATTTATCTGCCAATACTTAAACCTCCTGTTGGTAGAAGTTAAAAAGATTGAAGCTCATAATTGCTTACACATTATTCACATTTTTACCTTCTACACCCAGAATCTCGACCCCGTATCATCAACAATGCTTGAAATATGCTTTTGTTGCATACCAGTTAGTAGAGATGAACGGATTTAGGTTTTCAAATCCAAGTCCAATGCAACAATTTCATTTCAAAATTCAATCCAAAGCCAAATCCGTCATACTGACAGTTTCAAAGTCCAAATCCTATTTAAATCCAAAATACCATCAATTGTGTTCTATTAAAAGCAAAATAGCCTCAGCACAGCTTTTGCTATATGAGGCAAAATAAAAATTTCCCAAGAATTACTTTGGACACAGACTCAAGTTAACTTTGCTCTATCTTTGGCTCACAACACTATAATAGTGGACACTTTAAAGATTTCAAGGTAAACAATATTAGCATCAAATGAATCGAGAAGTTTAGGTGTGAAATGTAAGATATCAAATCAGAAATTACCAGATACAGTATTCAGCATAAGCGAATCATTACCACTAGGCTACACATACATAAAACACTACTATGTAACGGTTACGGTCAAGAAAGAGAACGTAGTTGATTTACTTTTATCTTCAACCGACGTTTACTCCACATATTTGTGCAATGCTGCAAAATGCTCTGCTGAAATATATGTCTGCAGAAAAGCGTACCACATTAAAAATTGTTACAGGATTTCGTTCTTTCCAAAGTTGTCATCTGTATCAATGAGCACATTTAATCAAATATCCTCATAAAAACGCTGTATCAAAAGACCAGCGAAATTAGCTATCTTGATAAAGCAAACCGTGCCCGAATTGGACTTAACATCCAAAAATTTCTAGCGCGAGGAAAAAAGAATGATTTGATTTGTTGACCAGAGTTGATTTACTTTTATCTTCGAAAACTTCTTTTCAACCGAACTTCACTTCACATCTTTGTGCAATGCTGCAAAATGCTCTGCTGAAATATATGTCTGCATAAGGAGGTGATATATAAAAGTGTGAGCGTTTCCTTCAAGGCAAAGTTGTCATCTGCATCATTTAGCACAGGGGTGGCCAACTGGCCAACCAGTCAGAGACCAAGAGCCACATTACTTACTGTGTTACCGTAAAGAACCACATTATGCACGTGGGCACACATGAACATCAACCCATCTTTTCAATTCACGCAACACGGTAACTAACACGTGTGTCGTGTCAAGGCTCTGGCGTGTGATGTGTTCGCACAACCCACCAAGCACGCTTACACGCAGTACGTGCTTAAGCAGCATCTCGTGTGTTAGTCGTACACCGGCTTCCAAGGTGAACAATTGGTGCAAAATTTTGCGACTTAGGCAATACACGAATAAATACGGTATTTACGTAAGCGCTGCATGAAACCAGGCAAAGAGCGGCATGCGGAGCGCGAGCCACGGGTTGGTCAGGCCTGATTTAGCACATCTAGCTGCTACACCAGGGTTGAAGAACCTACTGCATATTAGAGGCCAAATGAATAGTAGAATACCGCTGGCGGAGGGGAAAAGATTTAATTTCATCCTAAACGTCTGCCTTCATCCCCTAAGGAAAACAAGGAAATGAAACTACCAGGAGCGAGAGAGACTTATCTTCGGTTTCTGGCAAGTATCTGCTTATCATGGAGTTTCGTTTACATGGGATGTGTTGAACTATATTGGGTAACAAAAACTCTGAAACGGCTCATGCTTAATGTTCACGTGGGCCGCATTTAGCCTCGTGCCTCAGGTCCACAGACCTGCTTAATCTTTGTTCGATGTTTCCGTGATTTATTCTGTTTGTTTACTGTCGCTTAATTCTAACTTTTTCTATGCTTTTTCATAAACAATAACTACTCCAAGCTTTTCATATAGCAATCACCTGGATAATCCAGAAGATCGACCCTACAAACGTGGTAAAATGTTTGAACGTTCGCAGTTCAAAATGTTTATATTTAGACTCTTCCTCGAAAGTTTCAAAAGCTTTTCTTTCCAAATTGCTTGAAACTCTCAACATTTTTGGATCATTGGCCTTTGGGAAGCATGAAAGTGTTTCTTAAAAAACATTTTAAGCCATTTTTCTCTCAAGGGTTTTTTCCGTATTTCCTTTCATGTGAAGTGCAGCGAACACAAACACAATGAGCCAGGGCAGTGGTTCTTAACCTGGGGTAAATTTACCCCCAGGGGCAAATTTCACCTTCCGAGGGGGTAAATTTACTGAATCATAAATTATGACAAACATGAACTTTTGTAAATTTACAAAATGTTACAAACTAGATTATTAGGCTAGTTAGTTGCAGGACAAAATACAAAAGAATACCCGACATTGTTTTTTCGTACATTGGTGAGAAGCTCTATGTCAGGTGTCACAGAAAATTGTTACGACATATATTTACGGATGTATCACACAAACTGGAGATGTTACACTTTAGCTTATGGTTCAAAGTCATGCATACTAATAAGTTTTCTGTTTTTGGTTCATCTTTACACATGTAGGCTACCAGATTCAGTTGATCAGCTCATGCGCGCAATACTGTTCCTGTTCACGACTTTATTTGTACTTTGTTGGTAACAGGATATTGTAACTCTGTCAGAATTGAAAAATCCACTTTTGTGCAATACATTTCACTGTTTTCACAAACAATGGTCGGACTGTAGCGCCACTTTTCTCTTTCTTTTCACAGTATGCTATAGACCGCAGACAGTGGACAGCCAGAACAGTGAAGGTCTTTTTAGTGAATGAGTTATTCATGAGTTAACAATTGCAGATTTCAACATTCGTAGTTAATATATCGAAGAAGATGATTTAACTAGAACCATACGTGAACTTCGCGGGTAGAATTCCTCATAACAGATGCTATTCAAAACCTTAAGGTATCGTTTGTTCCAAAGCGTTTGGTCATGGTTCCACGAAGCCGTCAATTTTTAGGCTCATTTTGCTTCTCGCCATCCCACATGTGTACACGAAAACCGTACGTGTTTGCAGACCAATTGCTCACGATTTCGTTCTGTAGGAACTCTTCCTATATTACGTTTCTGAAGACATGTTAGGATTGGAAGCATCCTCTCCTCATACGTTGCTTTTGCAATAGAAAAAGAAACCGCATGCAATTTGGGAATGACTTATCAAACCGTACGCTATTAACATGGTGAAATTGGTTTGTGGAAGAGAACAAAAAAAGAAATTTGGAAAGATAATTTAGCAAACAGTATGTTGTCGCACAAGTGTTATGTTTGTGATATTTTAGGTCAAGTACCAGATCAAATTTGAAGTAATAAAGCATGAATCCCCCTTTCGCTAGTTGGGCCAACTGGCGTGTCGAACTGCACGTATTTCTTGATTTACTGTCGATATATACTGTACATGCAGTTGAGTTGAAAGAAGAGTTCTTTATGTGCGGAAGTCTAGAGACGACTAGCCAAGTAACTGATGATCAGGAAGAAATGACTAATTTCTATAAACAAAACAAACTCGAGCAATCACATTTGCTTGCTAAATCTGATATCTGATTTTGTCAGATGTTAAATCAAATTGTCTGTCTGTCTGTCTGCTATACACAGACGGCGCTCCTACACTCCATGAAGTCAGGTTTTACAACTCTAGTGGACAAACGGGCACTGCACATCATTTCTACTCCTTGTGTTCTTCATCGATGTGCACTGGCAAATTAGGCCTTTACAGCAGGGCCGGCCTTAAGCCGATGCAACCGATGCAGCTGCATTGAGCCTCGCGCCTCTGCGGCCCCGCGCCGTGGTGTTTGGGTAGATTGTTTATTTTTGCCAGATACACCTTGCGCTTGAGAATTCAGTAGAAACGCCATATAAATTTCATTGTTAACAAAGAACGTTCTCGTCAGAACTACCGAATTTCCTCTATTATCGAACGTTAGCAAACGTGCTCAATTCTCGCGTTAGTTCTTTACATCTGCTCTCTGCCACTATCGTAACACGGTTGACTGAACACGATGACGTCATAAATCACTGCTCAGAGAGGCCCCGAGCCCAGGTCTTGAATTGGGCCCCGCACCTGCTAGGGCCAGCCCTGCTTTCCAGAATACTTGAAAATAGTTTTGAAGCTAGTAACTGAACGTGTGAATTTTATCAGGGCACGGGCTTGTCTTTTCAAACTGCTTTTTAAAGATGAATTGATTGATCTTCAGTGTTAGTCGATGCTTTATTCCAAATTCATATCTTTCAACTGTGACTTATCTAAAATTTGGTGTGGATTGGCCGAAGAGTTTTCTGCGCTGTCGAAATCGAACGTTCACCTTTTCAAGACTTATCTGTGTGTGGCAGGGTTCTCAATGACGACCATAAAACAAAACATCGATCTCAATTGATTCCCAAGATGACATGAAAGTATCACTTCCAACCACTGTTCCCAGAATGTCAGATAATGTGCATAGAAAACATGCACAAAAGTCTCACTAAGTGGCCGACTGGTTGACTGGTTGACATTGTCATTTTTCAACAGAAGAAAAATTAAACATGGCTGGCTGTATATTCTTTCTCCCTAACGTTTAGCCCCCTGACTCACTGATATGGCGGATCGTATGAAACTGTCTTTAGAATTTCAACAACCTCAGCGATCCACTTCTTAAACGTATTCATGCATGCTTGTAAGAGCATTTTATTAAAGTTTTATCTCAGATACTGACTACGTTTTGTACAAGCTTTACCCTAAAGTTGGGTATGACTTGACACATCAAACATTGTTGGGGGTAAAATCAATTTTTTAATTTTGTTAAAGGTTAAATGAGACAAAAAAGGTTACGAACCACTGAGCCTGGGCGATGTCTAACAAACAGTAGAACAATGGCACGTGAACGGAAAATATTGGGTACAAACGGTTACAGTGTGTGTACCATTTGTGTCTCATTTCTATGGTCAAGAATAGCATTTGTGCAACATTTTATCATGTAAGTATATTATTGTTGTACTCCGCAGAACTTAAGTGTTGGAACGTGCAGCAACAGTAATGTTTGGCATTCATTTGCATTTTCACACCTAAATTTAGTGAATGCGAATATTGAGTAAAGGAGTGTAGTGAAGATAACGTCGGAATCAGGGTATTCACGTTTCGAAGTACCACAGAGGTAAAGCGAGAACAGTCGAATCTGCTTGCAAAGCAATTTACTACAGGAAACCGATTTTGTGTCAAGTACGCTTCACTGCTACGGCACTGATCTCAACATTCTTTAACTATCATTAAAGACAATCATTACTTCAGTTTATGAGGTAGTTTGAAAATGCTTTGAGAATGAGATAAGCTTAGAATTACCCACATTGTGGCGAACTTCGTTTCCAGATCTGATTTCATCCTCACAGAAAACCTGGATTCTTCCGTTTTTTAATTATTTAGGCCTTCCCAGAGACGATTTCATTACTAATATTAAGCTACCCGTAATGTAGCCTGCAGGCATGGAATACAAAATTGCAAGAGTATTGCCGTACGTTTGTATAAACTTTGCAAATCATTTAGAGGTACGTCAAAAACTAAATAGATATTACTACGGCAAAAAATCAAAAAAAGTTCCGTACAATGACATTTCTATCGGGCGGTGCATCGCTTGAGTACATGTTACGTCCTTGCAAATCACAAAGGCGGGCTAACTGCAAAGGGCACCTACTTTAACTTTCCAGTTGTAACATGCATATAGCTTGCTAAAGTTGGATAAAAAGGTCTTTTTTATGTCTTCACACACCACGATGCTCTTCATAAATAAGCGCAGAGTGCTCCAGCCCCATGTCAGTTGCATCACTGCCATGACGCTATGACAAAACGTCGAAAACACATGCCCTATTAGCCATAATTCCAAGCATTTCAAGAGTGTAATTATTTTAAATGACAGCGATGCAATTACTTCCTACCGGTGGACTTCATGTAAGAAATCCATTGACAGAACCTCGCAGGTTTGGGTGCTATTGCATACAAAAATAGAAATCGATTTCGCGTCAAGTACGCATTTTCAATCCTGTAATTGTAAGATAAGCTTGCAGGTGAAATGATGGAAAACTGAAGCAAGACTTTTGTTGTTTTAAACACACGCTATATGAAGTGACAAATCGTACATTTTCTTGAAATTGCCTGAGATACCAATTTCTGCATGATCACAGTATATTTAATGAAGAGGCAAAAGAAAACTTGTAGGACTGTAGCATCCAGTACTCCGTTCCATGAAATTACACGCGATCGCATAACATAACTGACGTGCCACAAATCAGTACGAAGTTTTAATTGCAATAAATATATCAAGATGTTTGGGTGTATTCGTTACTGAATCGAACAACTATTCCTGCCTCTTCTGTGATAAACTGATGAACACGTTTGCTTCTTCAAGAAGGTATATCTTGGTTGGGAACAGTTCAAACAACAGCAATCAAGGAAAATAATCACAAAAATGTAACGAGAAAAACATGTTTTTCATGTGGTGAAAGGACAAATCATTTGTTATGTTATATAACGCTTGTATCTCCTAAACGTCACAGATATTTTTTAAATATAAAATATTCTTGAACGAAACCCAGAGTGGATCAGTCTCACATTTCGTTTCCTGCCTTTTCCATCTTCCATCAAAAGCCACAGGTTAAGTCTCACGGCCGTTTATGTCAATAAAAATGTTGCAAAACTACACCTATCAACGTGATTTGTAACAAGAATATTTTACGAGATATCCAGTTTTTTGTAGTAACTCGTGCACCAGTTAAATGGTATACAAGGTATTGAAACATAATTCTTAAATTTGCCTTATGCACAATTTACTGTAAACTTCTTTCTCCATGGCAGTGGTTCATAACCTTAAAATTACCGGGGATCTCTATTCCTAAAGATATTGGCTTTGTGTCTCTCGTGCAACCTACAAATGAGGTCCATGATGAAATAGCGAACACTATTATTATCAGGCGGATACGTTGGTAAGTTTAGTTTTCCGGAACCACTTTGGCAATGCTTCTGGGGATCCCAGATTTTTCGCTGGAAACCTATTCAAGAACCATTGGTCTAGCTAGGATCTTTACACATTTATCCTTAAACCGTGTCAAACTTCTCAGAAGCGCAGTTAGAAATGGGATAAAAGAAAATGAAACAATTTTACTGTCATGCAGTGACTCAGACATTTAAGTCACATCCGAGCACTGGCATATTTTTCTTCAACACGACAAGCCAACTGCTTAGAGGCAAAATGTGAAAGAACAACTAAGTTATCCTCTCGAGCCTTGTTCTGAGATTGGCATACAGTTTTGTCTGTTGGTAATATTCCTTAAGCAAACTGGATCCCCAGGCTCTATCAGAAAGTGATGGTATGACAACGCCGTCTTTTGCCCCTAATGCAATTTTAAGCACGATTACCAATTTTTCAACCTGCGAACACACACATTCGCCAAAGTACAGTATTGCGTCACATTCGAAAACTTGTTTTGATTCAATGCATTCCACTAGAAAAAAAACAGTTTTCCCTTAAATATTTTGTTCATGTCCATTGTTCATGTCCATTTCTCTTATCACTTCATTAATATGAAAATGAAGATCTTTCTCGTTCGCAAAAGTTTAATGTTGAAGTTTCCAAGATGGATTCAAGGTGATTTTGTTTCCTCTTCACCTTCTCCAACCTTTTCTTTGACTTCACATCTTCTGCACACTTGACAACTCATCGGGCAATTTTGCTTCATCCAGTTTTTTTGCCAGTAGTTTACACAACTGCCTTGTTGTTTCCAGAATTTGCAGTTTTCGTATTTGTCCATGCAATCTGAGAATAAAAGTAAGAAGCTTTCTTCATTGAAAATAAGGCAAGATGCGCAACGCTCAAATCGATATTGGAAAATTTTGCTATTTGTTTGAATGTTCCTTTGCATCTTAATCACTCTACTAACATGTACTTACAATGACTTTAACTGCTTTCTGCAGAAGTATAAGTGCACAAAATTGTGGTATGCCACAATTTTGTTGTAACGTTGAACGAAAATGCATATAAACTACATCCAATGTCGAAACCTTGTTTCGAAGTGCTTAAATACTGACGAGGTATTGTCACATAATTAATTGAACACTATTATTTGATAGTAACCCCATTATTTGATAGTAAAACGTCTGTGAAATCATATAATATCAGGTGTTTAGAACGGCTCTTATGATTGTATATTAACACGTAATAACTGTAAAATAGTCTATACTCATGATCCTGAAAAGAAAGCAGCACAAATTCAAATCTTTAAAGACAAATTAATAGTTATTTTTGAATGTCACCAAAAACACTGTATTTTATCTATGGGTTTGAAAACAGCTTTGAAAAATGAACGTTTTTTCCAATATCCCTTGCACTTTCATTAAAAACAAGCAAGACATATTTAGTATATACTATTACGCTTTCTATCGAAAGAAATGCTTCCCCACCAAAGAATCAGACACTAAGATCTTACAGAGTATATATTTCGCCTACGAGGTAGGCATCATCAGCTCTTCTTCAAACAGAATACATTATTCCTTACACACTGTATTATCATTTAGTGAAATCATACTATTTACAAGTAACAATAACTTAACGACAGTAAGTTGAATAACGCTCAAGAACCTCAAAAGTAACGGAATCGCTTGAGAGGTTTATGTTTGTTTTCACATTGTGCACACCCTGTGTAATTCCGCACGACCCCAGATGCAACGACCCCAGATCAATTTTATCAGTCTCTCGATCATCAATCGAGACGCTTTCAACACTCAAAAACGTTGAGCATTTTTCAATTAATGTACGTGATCTGATTGTAAATCTTGAGAAAGAGTGGTTACGCCAAACAAGCATTTTGCTGAAAATCCACGTTGTCAATGTTGCTGCAGAAGCTACAATGTTGGTATTTTGCTTTACGATATTGTGTTTCAATTGTAAAAACAAGCCCTAAACATTACAGAACTATGACAACACAAGCCAGCAAATTTTTCTCAATCTCACATCATACACATGCTTAAGGGTATTTTAACAAAACATTTCGTGTAACATGTTATAACGCCGGTTGCCCACGGATATTAATCAAACTCTCTATTAGAAGGTACAGCATTAACAACCAAAGCATCAAGCTTCACCTTCTCTACATGACGTAAGTTGACGAGGTTGAATATCCTCAGCAGGTGTACAAGTGCAAGCTCGACAGGATTTTTTGCAGAGATTTGCAATTTTCAGTCCAAAAGAACCATAATCGCAATAAGCAGGTGCGAGAATAGAACACCAAGAACTTGTATCTTTGCATGAACCTGGAGTGAAAAAATTCTAGTTAAAGCAAAAGTCAATTTTTGTGACTGAGTGCTCGGACATTGCAGTGTTTGTTCGTTTCAGGGCGTGTCATGACACAACGCATTCGTACTTTACCTGACCTCGACCAGTTTAAGAATTAGCGTCCTGCTCTGCAATAGTCTTGTACCAAGTGTTTCGCGTTAGCGAACAATAGTGTTAAGAATGTGTCTGTAACCCTGTGGTTCTGCCTCCAATGCCGTTGCAAAAAGGTTCTGTTAAGAAAATGTCTGTAACCCTGCGATTCAGCCTCCAATTCCGTTGTAAAACGTTCTGTTCCGTACGTTTTTATCAACCTGCGTTCTGCCGAAACTGTGTGTTGTAACTATGGACTTCGTGTCTCCGGACAAAAATACATCATCAATCACTGGCATAGTGAGCGCGTCTCCTCAAAACTTTGCCACCAGTGTGACAGACAGCATTAAAAATTGGATTAATTTTCTATATTATGAAATTTCTTCTGTGGTTTTTGACGTTGGTGACTACTCTATTTTCTAAAAAAGCAACAAATTACGTTCTGTTGCAACAGTTAGTACAAAAATCAATACATAAACATCATTATCAGAAAATCAAGTTTCCATTAATAACTTCACCAAATTGTTCAACCAACATCGCTCAAAAAAACATTTTGTGAACACAGCTAATTACAAATACTTGGGCAGAAATTTGATGAATTTGAAAGCAATTAAAATACGAGTAGCAGGAATCTTCAACGCATTTTCATTACTTGACATTCTTCAGCACTAATTCTCAACATTTATTACCTGCATCACATGAGCGAGCTTGTATTTCTTTGCAAGGGTTACAAGTTCCACATGTTTTCCTGCACTTCTGCTTCACAAAGTAACTGTACAAGTTTTGATCTTGGCAGAGTTTGTCGATTCCTTTAGCTTCACAAACCACGCTGGAATCTTTGCAATTCGAGTCTGGGTTGAGAAATGGATACAAATTATCATACAACAGTTTGGAAAAGAGTTTGCAAATCGAAATTTCAAATTAAGAAAAGCTGAGGTGAATGCTCATAAAACATACAAACCAAATTGAGGTTAGTGTGTAGCTTTAAGTAATACAGCAATGCACCGCAAAGCTGATCTGGTGTATGAAAACCAGGTTTGGGGTTGTACGGTATCTGCTTCACATTCAAGTGATACTGCACATGCAATGATCTTATTCAGATGCTATTTTCAAAGTACTCGCAGACACACTGCACTAACTCACCGCACTCGCTCTCTTTTCTTTCGCTGCAATTTCCGAAAGCAATTAAAGTGATAAAAATAAGTAAGAGTTTCATACTGGATACACTGTAGAAAATGTCCGAATAAAAAGTCAAAAGAGTCTAAAGCTGCATCAATCTTCCTGTATATAAACAAGGTTCAAATCATGTTTTTAAAATCAAGATGCTCAGAAGCTTCATATTCTGATACAAGTCGTCTCTATCGTCGAAACCAGCTTTAAATTTTCTACGACCACGGAAAGCAAAACTGCACAGCATATCTCCTACCAACTTGCAAAAAAAGCACGTCTCCCGGCGTCACAAAATGGCCACTAAGCTTTTCGTATAAAATCTTTGTGAGACCGATACAAGACGGTATAGTGCCTTGCATTGCTTGATTAAATTTGACAAACTAGTTTAACTGTTGACTTGTTCAATGTCAAAACGACGCATCACCACTGCTATGCACGTCAGGTTAATGCACTGCGCTTTATACCCGGTTGTTTACAATGGTGTAGGATAAAGAGTAATAAATGATTACGTCATCTTTATGATGACACGTTAATCATCAATATGTTTGGTAAATCTTCCTGAACAGTTGCCCACGTTTAGAAAATTGATTTTATTCCTTTTTGTTTGGGTCTTTGGACAACCCATAAATTGAATGAAAGTTTTTGACCAACGCTTTCAGGGACTGGCAATTATAACGCATTTGTTTGCATAATGTGAAAATGAGGTTTATGCAATTAGATAAATAAAAATGAAAAAACTTGGGACGTTTTCATTGAAGTTATGCCAATGAATTACGTGGCGCGTGCGCGAAAGAATATACGACTGACACAGTCAATAACAAACGTTAGCAGTTAGTGGAAACATTTGTGGCACACTGTGGGATGTGGTGTCGGTAATTATTCAGTAGAAACCTGTTATTATCCTTCTGCGTTGCGCGGGTGAAGCTTGATTGGTGATGTAAGAGCAATTACAATATTTGTCAGCCAATGTTTAAGTCTTCTGTAGATAGAAGTCAAAAATGTATTGAAACTCATAATTGCTTATAAAATATCCGGATTTTACTATTTTGAAAATCACCATAAACGCATCCACCTTTCCAATACTTCAACAATCAACTGGTGCTGTACAAAAAGCGCGATAATTCTGAAACGTTGATACCCTATTCACTCATGATCTCACCCGCACCATCGACATTGTTTGAAATATGCTCTTGCTACATACCAGTCAGCATTTTGTCAGTTCGCGACAGCCCCACGATCCTCGCATCCATTCATTCGCCGAATGATTTCAATTGTCAGGGCATCAAAATCGTAGAGTGGGACGTAGCGGTATGGTCATATATCGTGAAAACCAAGTACCCACTGAGCCTGGATGGTTTGAACATGGTTTATCGTGCTTTCACAACTGCGGGTTAAAATAAAAGCATATTGTCTTTGCTTAGGCAAAAAATGCTTTCTGTACGTCTACAACAATTCTCAAATGTGGGTGGAGTCTTTAATTCATGTTTTTTGCATGGATCTGTGCAAATCGACGAGATCTATTTTTATGAATTTGTACATGGTCTAGAAAACTTCAAAAAGTCGGTATGCTGTGGGAAAGAAATTTTATTCTTAAAATGTGTTGTCTGTCACCAGTCTGTTTTGACCGTCGTGAGAGAAGGACGTGTTCTGAGCTGAACAGCAGTAGGTAGTACAAACCATGAAACAAGCCGAACATTGAGCAACTGTTAAAGGAACGACTATTATACAGACGTTATTAAATCCTGTCTAAGTAACATCAGCTTTTGTTTCATTTAAAAGGCGAATAATGACGGATCTGGTGCAGAACATTACAGTTCGGCAAAACCGTAAAGTAACAGCTATGCCCGAAGCACACAAGGAACCAACGCTTCGAGACCTGTACATTTTGCTCCAAGCAGTTGACCAGCGCCTTACAGTAATTGAGAACGACCTTAATCAACGAGACTTGGCAGTTGAAAGCAGCTTGGAATTTGCATGTGCAAAACTTAGTTCAATGGAAGCTGAGGTCTCGGATCTGAAAAAGAAGCTATCTGAGTCACATAGACAAGTGGAAAAATATCGG